>OJGU01000404.1_pt1 | contig 26439 bp, 28 predicted proteins | sample 1594741 | NCBI WGS metagenome assembly OJGU01 (sample SAMN05416841, study PRJEB24817) | seawater metagenome | isolation source: Sea water | place: Canada:Atlantic | collected 2013-07
GCAGCGTCAGATGTGTATAAGAGACAGACACCAACCGCCTTGAACCGTTTGGCGATGGTTGGGTTGCTCTCGTCCGCCGCCAGAATGCCCTTACCTTCGCAGACCAGTTCACGGATGGTGCTTTCAAGCTGTTCCTGAGTGTTCATCCAAAACTCCCGTCGCTATGCCAGTGAACGTTTCAAATCTCTGAGTGTTCAGTATAGATCTTCAGCAACCAGATCACAGTTATCAACCGGTAACTCGCGGGGGGGATATATTGATAAACAAAAACTATTGCATTGGTACGAAAAAACAACCTGAACTAATAGTGAAAAATGCGAGTACATTGACTAGATTGGTAGCTGATTGGTTCCGTTTGTCAGTGCAACAACGATCAATGAAACAACGAAAGAGATGGTAGCAACCCACGGAGAGAGTGATATGAGCGGAAACGAAGGTAAATGCCCGGTTATGCACGGGGCCCGCACAAAGCTGCAGGACGAGGGTCCGGGTGTCAACGACTGGTGGCCGAACCAACTGAACCTGGGTATTTTGCACCAGCACAACCCCAAGTCGAACCCGTTGGGGGAAGACTTTAACTACGCTGAAGAATTCAAGAAACTTGACCTGCCTGCGGTCAAGAAGGACATAGAAACCGTACTGAAAGATTCGCAGGACTGGTGGCCCGCAGACTACGGCCATTACGGTCCGTTCATGATCCGTATGGCATGGCACAGCGCCGGTACCTATCGAACCGGTGATGGACGCGGTGGTGCCGGCACCGGCAACCAGCGTTTCGCGCCTATCAACAGCTGGCCTGACAATGGCAACCTGGACAAGGCCCGCCGTCTGCTGTGGCCCGTCAAGCAGAAGTACGGCAATAAGCTGTCCTGGGCCGACCTGTTTATCCTCACTGGTAACGTGTCCCTTGAGTCCATGGGCTTCAAGACCTTTGGTTTCGCCGGCGGCCGTGAGGACATTTTCCAGCCCGAGGAAGACATTTACTGGGGTGCGGAAAGGGAATGGCTGGCCACCAGTGACAGGCCGAACAGCCGGTATTCCGGTGATCGCGACCTGGAAAATCCTCTGGCCGCGGTTCAGATGGGTTTGATCTACGTGAATCCGGAAGGCCCGGATGGAAACCCGGACCCGTTGGCATCGGCTCGCGACATTCGCGAAACCTTTGCCCGAATGGCAATGAATGACTATGAAACAGCAGCCCTGACCGCTGGCGGCCATACGTTTGGTAAGACCCATGGCGCTGGTGATCCGGACAAGGTTGGCGCAGAGCCGGAGGCAGCGCCGATCGAAGAAATGGGCCTGGGCTGGAAGAGCAGCCATGGCAGCGGCAAGGGCCGTGATGCCATTACCAGTGGTCTCGAGGGCGCCTGGACACCCAGCCCGACCAAATGGGACATGAGCTACCTTGACGTGCTGTTTGGTTATGAATGGGAATTGACCAAGAGCCCGGCCGGTGCCCAGCAGTGGCGACCGAAGGGATTGACCGAGAAGGACATGGCGCCGGACCCGGAAGATCCATCCAAACGCGTGGAAATCATGATGTCCACAGCCGACATGGCGATGAAGCAGGACCCGGAATACCGCAAGATTTGCGAGCACTTCCACAAGAATCCGGAAGAGTTTGCGGATGCCTTTGCCCGCGCCTGGTTCAAGCTGACGCACCGCGATATGGGCCCGAAAGCCCGCTATCTTGGTCCGGAAGTGCCGGCCGAGGATCTGATCTGGCAGGACCCGGTTCCCGAGGTCGATCACGAGCTGATCAATGCCCAGGACATTGCTGACCTCAAGAGCAAGATCCTGGGAGCAGGCCTGTCGGTATCCGAGTTGGCTTACACAGCGTGGTCCGCCGCGTCTACGTTCCGTGGTTCCGATTTGCGCGGTGGGGCCAACGGCGCCCGCATTCGCCTGGCTCCCCAGAAAGACTGGGAGGTAAACGAGCCACAGCAACTGGCTAAGGTGCTGCAGGCTCTTGAAGGCATCCAGAAGTCCTTTAACGATGCCCAGTCCGGCAACAAGAAGGTTTCCCTGGCTGACTTGATCGTGCTCGGCGGTAACGCCGCAGTCGAGAAAGCCGCCAAGGATGCAGGCCACAGCATCGACGTGCCGTTCTCGCCCGGACGCACCGATGCCACTGATGACCAGACGGACGTCGAGGCCTTCGACTGGCTCAAGCCCGAAGCCGACGGCTTCCGCAACTACCGCCGCGCGGCGTTCACCGTTTCCGACGAGGAAATGTTGATCGACAAGGCGCAGTTGTTGAACCTGAGCGCACCGCAGATGACGGTACTGGTGGGCGGCCTGCGCGTACTGGGTGCCAATTACAAGCAATCCAAACACGGCGTGCTGACTAACTCGCCGGGCAAGCTCACGAACGACTTCTTCGTGAACCTGACCGACCTCAACACCGAGTGGAAGCCAACGTCGGCTGATGCGGACGTGTTTGAAGGCCGGGACCGCAAGTCCGGTGATGTTAAGTGGACAGGCACCCGGGTGGACCTGATCTTTGGCTCGAATTCCCAGCTTCGTGCAATTTCGGAGGTGTACGCCCAGAGTGACGCCAAGGAGAAGTTTGTGAAGGACTTCGTGGCGGCCTGGAACAAAGTGATGAACGCTGATCGTTTCGATCTGTCGTAAGTGTTGTAACTTGCCGGCGGATGCAGGGGAGGGATCCTGTGCATCTGTTGGTTTTGTTGTGTAGGTTGATAAGTCGGCAACGTTCAGGAGGCCCGTTTGATTACCTACACATTATTAGTAGTAGCACTGGTGCTTTTCGCCGTCACCGTACTCGGAAGAGTGCGGGTTCATGACTGGTGGGTACGTGCCTGTGAGTTTCCCCGTGTTCAGATAGCCACGCTTGTTGCCGTGACTGCGGTGGCAGCGTTGGTGTTAGGGGACGGTGAATTACGATTATGGGTGATCGCACTCTGTGGGCTGGTACTGGTGTTGCAGTTGTACCGAATCCTGCCCTGGACGCGGTTCTGGCCCCTGCAGGTTCAGGTTGCCGAGCCGGGAAATGCGGATCGCTGCGTTACGTTAATGGTTGCGAATGTACTCACCCCCAATCGCAACAGCGAAGGCCTGCTCCAACAGGTACGGGATTGGCAGCCGGATATGCTGCTGACGCTTGAATCAGACCAATGGTGGGGTGAGCAACTGGATGCCGAGTTGGGAGACTGGCATACGGTCATTCGTATACCGCAGGACAACCTTTACGGGATGCACCTCTACTCTCGCCTGCCTCTGGAGGAGGCAGAAGTAAAGTACCTGATCCAGGATGATATCCCCTCCATCCATGGCTGGTTGAAGTTGCCCAGTGGTGACAGGGTACGCTTTCATGCTCTTCATCCGCGTCCGCCTGCGCCGAGTGAAAGCGAGGAGTCCCTCTGGCGGGATGCTGAACTGCTACTGGTAGGGCGGGAGGTCGACAAGGGTGGTTACCCCGCCATCGTTGCCGGCGACCTGAACGATGTCGCCTGGTCCAGAACCACCCGCTTATTCTGTCGTATCAGCGGTATGCTGGACCCGAGGCGTGGCCGGGGCACGTTTAATACCTTCCATGCGGAGCGTTGGTATCTCCGCTGGCCTTTGGATCATGTATTTACCACGGAGCATTTCACCCTCAAACAGCTCCGCCGCCTGGAGGCTTTCGGATCAGATCATTTCCCCATACTGACAACCCTGTGTTTTCGTCCCTCACGTAAGGATGAGCACGACGTTCCCGAAGCCGACGGAGAAGAAGTTCAGGAGGCCAGGGAAAACATCCGCGAAGGGAAAGTCAGAGAGCAGGACGATAACTGATCGGCCGCGCATGTTGCAGCCGATCAAGTGGTGCGACGCTAGAGGCCCTGAGCTCCACGTCTGAGCCAGTCGTGCACGAACGCCAGCTTGTGGCGCGCAAAATCCGACAGAACAAAGGGATACAGGTCCGACAGGCCCATCGAACGGTTTACGTGGTTCACGCCCATGGCGATGGACGCGGCGATACGGATCAGTCGCTGGGCATCGGGTTCCGAATAGGGATCCCAGTTCGGGCCTGGCACTTCCGGAGAGGTCAAGCCGGAGGCCACAAAACTGTCGGTCAGGTCCGTCAAGTGAAGCAGGTGCGCGGCCGTCTCGGCCCAGTCTTCGTGGGGATGAGCTGAGGCATAGCTGGTCAGGTAGTACAGCTTCCAGTCCTGGGGCGGACCATTTTCGTAGTGATGCTGAAGCGCTCCGGGATAGCTGATACGTTCGTCGCCAAACATCGCCCGGAACGCGTCCAGGAAGTCCTCACGCAGACTCAGACGCCACCACAGCATGTGGGCAATCTCATGTCGCATGTGGCCAATCATCGTTCTGTAGGGCTCTTCCAGCGCCTCCCTGCGGGTGGTGCGTAGTACCGGGTCTGCCTCCGCCACGCTGATGGTGACAACGCCCTGGGCGTGGCCCATTGGTACGGGAGTGGGACCCTCTGCAAGCATATGGAACACCGGCCGAGCGCCAGGGTCTTCTGGGCGAAACCAATGCCAGCGCCCAAGATTGTCGATCACCCAGCGTTTGGCGGCCTCGGTTTGCGCCCAGTTGGGGATGGCATTGGCGATGGACGGGTCTGGTGCCAGCGCCGTCATGGCACAGGCGCGGCAGAAGGCACCGTGCTCTGGTGCAATCCAGTTGCAGCCAATCACGTCCCGGTTGGCGCAGAAGGGTGGCATCGGTAGAAATGCTCGCGCCTGGGGGTCGTAGGCCACAGGCGTACCGTCAGCCGTAGCAAGATTATCAAACCAGAGAGAGCCGGAACCGACGGGGTTGGCGAAAACGCGCATAAAGAAAGTCTTCCAGCGGAATGGACTTCGAGTATAGGAATTGACTGCGCCGGATGTCCAACGCTGCGTTGACGGGCTTGTCAGATATTTCACATGTGTAGTATATTTGATTCACATGTGAAGTAACTGGATGACTAATGGATAAACGGTTTTTCTATCTCCTGAACAAGGCCCGCCATCGAGTATACAAACACGCTGACCAGCGCAGCGAAGACGCGCTGGGAATTTCGGTAACCCAGGTGGGGGCGCTGTTGTTGGTTGCCGGCGACGAGGGATGTCTGTTGAAAGATCTCGCCCACAGCCTTCATTTGAACAGTTCCGCGTTGACGGGGCTGGCTGGGCGGATGGAGAGCAAGGGCCTGTTGGAGAAGCGCACCTGCGACAGGGATGGCCGCGCATCCCGTTTGTATCTCACCGATGTCGGGCGCGAGAAGATCGAGAGCGCCAAACCGCTGATCACGGAATTGAACAACCGCATGACCGACGGTTTCAGTGATGAAGAAGTGACCGTCATCCTCAAGTTCCTCAACCATCTCGCCAACGATTTCTGACGCCCGGGAACGTTGTCAGGCAAGTTACCAGGAGAATCATTATGAGTGCCAGGGAGTCTTCACTACCCCCAACGAGTAGACAGGATGTGCCCGTCACGACACCGGGCGGTCATCGAATCCACCTTCGGGTATTTCCTGCGGATCAGTCCAGTTCGGTCGTCATCGTCGCTGGCGCCATGGGGGTAGGGCAGCATTGCTATGAGAAATTCGCGCGTTACCTGAGCCGCCAGGGCTTTACCGCCATCACCTTCGACTATTCTGGTATGGGCGCCTCCCTGCAAGGCCGTCTGCGGGACTGCCCGGTCAAGGTGACGGAGTGGGGGAGTGAGGATTGCCAGGCGGTTATAGACTTCGCCCGGCAGCACTATCCCGGGCAGCGCCTTCAATGGATTGGGCACAGCGTTGGCGGGCAGTTGTTGGGCATGACGCCCAATGTAAACGAGCTGGATCACGCGGTCACCGTCGCCTGTGGCAGCGGTTATTGGCGTGAGAACTCACCGCCCACCAAACGCATTGCCTGGTTTCTGTGGTATTTCATGGCGCCTGTCAGCGTGCGGATATTTGGCTACTTCCCCGGCAAGCGCCTGAACATCGTGGGTGACCTACCACCCAATGTGATACGCCAGTGGCGGCAATGGTGCCTCAACCCGGAATACGCGGTGGGTAAAGAGGGCCGGGCATTACGGGAACAGTTCGCTGCGGTTCAGGTGCCGATCTCAGCCGTGGCCTTTACCGACGACGAGATGATGTCCCGACGTAACGTCGATTCGCTGCACAGTTTCTACACTCAGGCGGCTGTCACCATGCACCGAATTGATCCGAAGGATGTTGGCGAAAGCCGCATTGGCCACCTTGGCTGGTTTCGTGAGCAATACCAGACGTCGATCTGGCAAAACACCCTGTTGCCCCTGCTTCGCTAGTCGGCGTGTATTCTCGGCCTCGCTCGCGGCACGGACACTTTAGTGCATTGATTTGCGCGCCCGCCAGAAGCGAGCAATGGCGGGTTTAACGCTTACGCCATGAACAAGGATCGACAAGGCAACCACCACCAGGGTCAGGTGAATCAACTCCAGGGCGATGTCTTCTGGCAGCCCATGTTGGATGGCGTACATCAGATAGTAGAGGGAGCCAATGCCCCGCACACCGAACCAGCCCGCGAGATTTCGCAACCGGATTGGCGCCTTGCTGCCGAGCAGGCCAAGGTGAACACTGATGGGGCGGGCGACGAAGAACAGAAAGGCGGCGAAACCAACCGCGCGCCAGCTCCACGAATCCCAGAACAGGGAGCCGCCAATCAGCAGAACCAGGACGATTTCGGCCAGCCTCTCCAGATGTTCGTTGAATATCAGGGAGCTCTGATGCACATGGGCGATGGCCAACGGCGCCTCGCCCGGATAGGTTTCTCCGGATGTTGTATCCGAGTAGGACTGTTTAAGGCCGGCCAGCTTCAGTTCGGTATGCCGCAATGCCACTGCCGCGCTGAACACCGCCAGAAATCCCCAGGCATTGACCAGAAGACTGACGCCATAGGCAAACGCGATCAGGCCCAGCCCAAGGAAGCTTTCGAGAAACTCGGACTGGGTGAACGTGGAGCGCAGTTTCTGAACCAGCCAACCGACCAGGCAGCCGGCCACGATACCGATGACGATTCCCGCGCCGCTGGCCCAGACAACGTCAACCGCGAACCACCGCCATCCGACGTCGCCGAGATCATGCAAACCTAACAGTCCGAGCCCCAGCATCACGAAAGGAAAGGCGCTACCGTCGTTCATTCCCGCTTCGCTGGTTAACGCAAACCGCAGCCGGTCAGGATCATCGGCATGTCGAACCTGTACTTCGGTGGCAAGCACCGGATCGGTGGGGGCCACCACTGCACCAAGCAGTACCGCGGCACCAAGGGGCAGGGCGAGCCAGAAGTATCCGAACAGCGCCACAATACCCACGGTCAGCGACATCGACACGACCGCCAGTCTCAGAGGGTTGCGCCAGCGCCTGAAGGTCACCGGGGCGGGCATTTTTACGCCAGCGCAATACAGCGAAATCAACACGGCGATTTCAGTCAGCAATTCCAGTAGTGCCGATTCTTCAAGTGGGTTGAAATGGAACAGGCCAAATCCCATCGGACCGACGATAAAACCGACCAGCAGGTACACAATGGCTGACGTGGCGGGCCCGTTTTTGATGTAGGACGCGGTAAAGCCCACTAACAGAAGGAGGGCGCCCAGTAATAGAAACCAGGTAGCGGTCGTCATAGGTGGCTCAGAAATACAGTGGTGACTGATAGCGCTGTATTAATCCGGACGACTAACGCAGCACTCCCGACCTGAATTCTGCCAGCGAAACCTGGCGGGTTTCCTATACGGTTCAGTAATCACAAGCGAATGACCTGTTCACGGGATTACGAAGCTGCACGTTGCCTCATCGGTCACCAAGTGCCTGCTCCACCGCCTGAGTCGCGTGAATCGCCGTGGTATCGTACAGCGGAACGGTGGTGTCCGCCTGTCCGATCAGCAGGCCGATTTCAGTACACCCCAGGATCACCGCTTGTGCGCCGTGTTCAGCCAAAGTGTTGATCACCTCAAGATAGGCATCCCGGGAGGCAGCATTGATGTCGCCCCGGCAGAGCTCCTCGTAGATAACCCGGTGAATCACCTCTCTCCGGGATTGGTCTGGCGTGATCACCTCAATGCCAGCCGCCTCAAGACGGTCGCGGTAAAATGTCTGTTCCATGGTAAATCGCGTTCCCAGCAGACCGACCCGATGGATGCCGTCGCGAACCAGCACGTTCGCCGTCGCATCGGCGATATGGAGCAGGGGTATCTGTACCGCCTGTTCAATCTCCGGCGCTACCTTGTGCATGGTGTTGGTGCCGATCATCAGAAAATCCGCACCCGCGTTTTGAAGTGACAGTGCGGCGTCGGCGAGCATGGTCGCCGTGGCGGGCCAGTCACCCTTGTGCTGGAGTGCTTCAATCTCTGCAAAATCAACGCTGAAAAGCACGAGCTTGGCGGAGTGCAAACCCCCAAGGCGTGATTTTATGCCCTCGTTGATCAACCGGTAGTACGTTTGGGTGGATTCCCAGCTCATGCCGCCAAGAAGGCCAATGGTTTTCATAAAACGCTCCCTGTTCTAATGATGGTAGATACGTTGAGACTAACAAATACGTCCGTAGCTGTATTGGATAGTTGAACATCTCAGGTATTCGGGGCAATGTGGATATTGTGGAACAGACGCATAGGAGCGGTGCCGTGAGTAATGTATTGGAGTCTGCAGAACAGGTTTGTGATGCCATAACTGCACCCTGCAGCGCTATTGAAACCATACTGAGCCCCCGTATAACAGACCTGGGGGGATTCTCCGTGCGTCGCCTACTGCCAACCGCAAAACGGAAAATGGTTGGCCCATGGATCTTTTTTGATGAGATGGGGCCGGCGGATTTTCCGGCAGGGAAGGGCATCAATGTGCGCCCGCATCCGCACATTGGCATCGCAACCGTGACCTACCTGTTCGAGGGCGAAATCCTGCACCGGGATTCTGTCGGCAGTCTTCAACCCATCCGCCCTGGCGACATTAACCTGATGGTGGCTGGCCGTGGCATCACCCATTCTGAACGCGAACGAGCGGCGGTTACGGTGGAAGATCATCGGCTCCACGGCCTTCAGCTCTGGTTGGCACTGCCGGAAGAGCACGAAGAAACCGACCCTGCGTTCCACCATTACCCAAGCGATGACATTCCCTCGCTAGACGTTCACGGTGTGCCTGTGCGAGTGATGATTGGCACTGCCTACGGGGTGGCTTCACCGGTACGCCGGTTCAGTGACACCCTCTACCTGGAAGCCACTCTCACAGCGGGCCAGAGCCTGGAATTGCCCGATGTTCAGGAACGTGCCGTCTATGTTGCCCAGGGTGCCCTGACTGCCCACGGCGCGGAACTTCCAACTCACAGCATGACGGTGTTTTCGCAGCAACCTGGCGTATCGGTGACCGCCAGTGAGGACACTCGTGTTGCCGTGATCGGCGGAGAACCGGTAGGCCGCCGGTTTATCGAATGGAACTTTGTATCGTCCCGGAAAGAACGGATCGAACAGGCCAAGGACGATTGGCGAGCAGGGCGGTTCGATAAGGTGGTTGGGGATGAGGCGGAGTTCATTCCTTACGAATAAAGCGCTTTCCTGCTTGGGTTATGGTTGAATGGAATTTGATCAGATAGGCAGTCGCATGTCTGTGAAACAGGATTTCGGTCGGAGCAACTGCCATGAGCGAGGATGTGCTTTCCGGATTGCTTCGCCGTATACGCCTGCGCGGAGCACTGTTCTTCCACGTTGAATGTGCAGGTACCTGGGTGATCGAGGCGCCCGCCTCGGTCTTGATTTCTGGCGCCGTCCTGCCGGCCTCTGAGCATCTGATGGAATACCATGTTGTGCTGCATGGGACCTGTTGGGCAGGCATAACCGGGGAACCATCGTTTGAAATGAAAGCCGGGGACGTCATTCTCTTCCCCCATGGTGATGCCCATGTGATGTCCTGTGCTCCCGGACTCCGGGCGGAGCCCGACCTTCCATTCCTGATTGCAAATCTCAAACGGCGTGCCGGCTTACCATTTATGGTGCACCAGCAGGACAACAAACGCGTGCGTCCGGCTACTCCTCAGGACGAAACCGACTTGTCCCAGCCAGTTGCCACGCTGTTGTGCGGATTTCTGGGATGCGATCTCGGCCCCTTCAATCCATTGCTCATGTCATTACCACGGATTATCCATGCTCGGGCCAGCGAGTTGTCTGAAAACAGCTGGACCGGCCAGTTGGCCAGGCTTGCGCAATCCGAAGCTGGCGCGAGACGGCCTGGTGGTGAAGCCGTTCTGGAACGGATGAGTGAAATGATGTTTGTGGATCTCATCCGGCTCTACCTTAGTACGATGCCGAAAACGCAGACCGGCTGGCTCGCGGCCTTGAAGGATCGGCACCTGAGCCGGGTTCTCAGCTTGATGCACAGCCAGCCGGCGGAAGCCTGGACCCTGGAAAAGCTCTCGAGCCATGCTGGCCTTTCGCGCTCGGCACTGCAGGAAAGGTTCGTTGAACTGATTGGGCGGCCACCCATGCAGTATCTTCGATGCTGGCGGATGCAGGTGGCGTCCAACCTATTGGTTGAAAGTAACGCCAAGCTGGCCACCATCGCCCATAAAGTGGGTTACGAATCGGAAGAAGCGTTCAGTCGCTCGTTCAAGCGTGCCGTTGGACAAGCCCCGGCGACCTGGCGCCGGGAGAGGTCGTTCCATGAACTCCGGTAAATCAGTCATGCTTGCCGGGCGGATGATCATTTTGCCCGAACCGGAATACCCCCACTATGGTCATGTGAGCTGCGTGCCCGGTTTTCCTCAGGGAAGAGAGTAGGTTCGTCGCCACGACAACCTCATACCTCCACGGAATCCGGGAGAACGATCATGGAAGCAACTCAAGTTTTTGATGAAAACAAACTCAATGCTTTTGTCGGGCAAGTTCTTGGAGACCTTGGTGGCGCCTACAGCGCCGCCCTGGTCAAGATGGGTGATCGGCTAGGCCTGTATCGGGAGCTACAGAGTGGAGGGCCGGCAACCTCGTCTGAACTCGCCGAGAGAACCGGCTATTCCGAGCGTTATCTACGGGAATGGCTGGCCCATCAGGCGGCCTCGACTTACCTGGACTACAACCAGGCAACCAGACGTTTCCGGTTGCCTCCGGAGCAGGCGATGGTATTCGCAGATGAAAACAGCCCGGTCTATATGATCGGGGGCTTCGAAAATGCCTTTACTACGTTTGAGAACGAACCAAAGGTGCGTGCTGCGTTCCGCACAGGTGAAGGCGTTGCCTGGGGTGATCAGGCTCAATGTATGTTCTGCGCCGTCGCCAAGTTTTTTCGCCCAGGCTACGTGCATAACCTGGTTCAGAGCTGGTTGCCCGCCCTGGACGGTGTGGTAGAGAAGCTGCAGCGCGGAGCCAGAGTTGCCGATCTTGGCTGCGGCCATGGACACTCCACCCTGTTGATGGCAGCGGCGTTTCCAAACTCGACGTTTGTGGGGTTCGACTTCCATGGGGGCTCCATTGACTCTGCCAATGCACACCGTGAAGAACACGGCCTCGACCCCGGGCGGGTGCGCTTTGAGCAGGCGACGGCGAGTGATTTCGAGGAAGGCGATTTCGATCTGGTAACCTGTTTTGATGCCCTGCACGACATGGGAGACCCAGCGGGTACGGCCGCCCACGTGTTCGAAAAACTCAAGCCGGATGGCACCTGGATGGTGGTTGAACCAATGGCCGCCGACGAACTCAGTGATAACTTCAACCCGGTAGGGCGGCTTTTCTACGCAGCATCCACCAGTATCTGTGTGCCCACAGCCCTGGCACAGAAGACCGGTCTCGCGCTCGGCGCTCAGGCGGGAGAGCGAAAGCTGACGGAAGTAATCAAAGAAGGCGGTTTCCAAAAGGTTCGCAGAGCGGCGGAAACTCCGTTCAACATTGTTCTGGAAGCGCGCGCCTGAACTCGGTGCTTGAGGTTCCAGGGGAAATGTCGCCTGGAACCTCTTCACGAACCGCAATTTTGTTCAATACCCGCTTCAGCGTTCAGGGCAGACTCCGTTTATAACCTGAACGGAGAATACCATCCATGAGCCTTTCCCTGATTCTGCCCATGTCCGCGTTCGCTCTGGCGGCGTCCATTTCCCCGGGCCCGGTCAACCTTGTGTGTCTGAGCAGTGGCACGCGTTATCCTGTTTCCCGGGGACTGATCTTCGTTACCGGGGCAACCCTGGGCTTCATCGCCCTGTTCGTCGCCGTGGGGCTGGGGCTCTACTCGCTGCTGACCATGGTGCCGATGTTGGAAGCGTTGTTGCGATGGGCGGGTGTCGCATTCCTGCTTTATCTGAGTATAAAGCTGGCCATGGACAGCGGTCAGTTACCGGAAACGGGTGTTGATAAGGCGCCGGGCTTCGGCACCGGGGCAATCATGCAGTGGCTGAACCCCAAAGCCTGGCTGGCTTCGGCGTCTGGCATCGGCGCCTATACCAGCGCCAACGACCTGAACCAGATCCTGCTGTTTGCGTCGCTCTACCTCCCCATCTGTTGGTTGTCCCTGGCATGTTGGGTGTATGCGGGGGCATTCCTGCGGCGATACGTGCAGCGGCCTGTGGTGCTGATGGCCATCAACCGGACCCTGGCTTTATTGCTTGCGATCAGTTGCCTGTATCTGGTGATCGGTTGAGGGCTGTCGGTACTGATTCGGCGTTGCCGCCATCAGCCGTTTGAACGTGCGCTGGAAGTGAGGCTGGTCGGCGAAGCCTGCGTTCAGTGCCGCCTCGGCGATTGGGGTGCCGTTGGCGAGCTCAAGGCGCCCTAGTTGGATACGGCGATTCAACAAATAGGCGTGGGGAGTCAGGCCAAAATGCTGCTTGAAGGCCCTGATCAGATGGCCCTCACTGTAACCGGAAATGTCGCAGAGCGTGTCCAGGGAGACCTCTTCTGTGGAGTGGTCATCCAGATGACGCGCTAATGCCGCCAGCGTTTCCGACGCCTCTGGTTCCGCCGCGATTGGCCGGCGGGCCAACTCATGCATCAGGCCTGACAGAAACTCGACCACTTCGGCCTGTTTATCGAGAAGATCCCGCCGTGGATTCAGAAGGCACTCCGCCACGCGGCAATACCGTTCATACCAGATGGGGTCCGTTATTGTCGCGGTGGAAATGTCCTGCCAGGTCGCTTGCGGCAATAATCCGGCCTGATATCGCAGTTGGGTCAGCCACTGCGTATCCACGTACAGCATCAGGTAAGCCCAGGGCTGGTTTTCGATGGGATTGCACGAATGAACCCACTCGGGATTCATCAGTACCAGGTCACCGGTGCGGACATGGAAAAAGTCCTCCCGATACTGGTAGGTGCTTTCACCTTCGGTAATGGCGCCAATGGACCACTGAGTATGACTATGGGGGGAATAGCAGACTTTACGCCCATCACTGACTTTGCGTAATTCAACATGGGGCAGGCGAGCGTCGCGCCAGAAAATGGGTTTGCTCTCAATGGAGTTGGTCATGCCTGCGTTCCTGTCCGCAATGAGTCATGTGCCCCTGGGCGCAAACATAATGATGGCCATGCCCGTTAAAGCCACAGCCGTGCCCACCAGATCCCAGACCGTTGGCCGAATGCCATCCACGGCCCATAACCAAAGTATCGCCATAAAGATATAAACACCACCGTAGGCTGCGTACACCCGGCCAGCGGCCGTCGGGTGAAGTGATAACAACCAGGCGAACGCGGCCAGGCTCAGGGCGCCGGGGATCAGCAGCCAGATGGTCTTGCCTTCCCGCAGCCACAGATAGGGCAAGTAGCAGCCGACGATCTCGGCCAGGGCGGTCACTAGAAAGAGGCCGACAGTTTTCAGTTCTGGCATCACGCTGCTTTTTCCCGTTCAGTATCCAGTCGGCGGCTTTCTCCGCGATCATAAGGGTGGGGGCGTTGGTATTCAACCAGATGCGGTGCGTTGCTGACGTTATGGGGAGGGCTGACCGCCACCGAAAACCCGGTATCGATGGCAGACTGGGTGGTTATTGAGTGTCGTACTTCGCTGCGTCCCTTACGGTTGGATAGCCTTCGATGAATACCCATTCGGTATCCTTGGCCGGCACGTGGCAGCCGAAGCAATTATTGAAGCCTTCGCCTTTCCAGTTGTCGGTGGTGCTGGTGTTGGGGCTGTCTGTCGTGAACAACGCCCATCCCCAGCCTTCACCCCAGGCGGTATTGTCGGGGAAGCGGTTGTGACGGTCTCGTACCATCACAAACCAGACACCAATGTCCCCCGCCCATTGGGCGTGACCAGTGGTTTTGGGGCCTTCTTCAATACTTCTGATTTCCTTGACCAGAACTGCACCATCGGGCCATTTGCCGTCGGCTTGAAACGCCTTGACCGCTGACGGATCGGCATAAACGTCGTGAACGCCGGGCCCACTGGCCTGATCGTCCTCGCCTACAAACCAACTGCCAATGTGCACCCAACCCTCACGGAACGATTGTGGCCGGGTAATGTTGCCCTTGGCATCGACGAAAGGCGAGAACGACTGAGTTTTCGACGCCGTGGCGTCGCTGGATGTGCTCTGTTGCTGCTCCGCTGCCGCCCCTGGCGTCCAACTCAGCGCCAGGATAACAATGGTCGCTGCAAGGGAAGTGTTTATTTGCATGATATAGCCTCCGTTTGATGGGTAGAAGTGAAGGCTATTCTTTGTTGAGAGATACGTCTGTCAGATGGCTAACACTCATCAAGTCGACGAGTGGCAAACGTCGACAACCTGGCGAGATCCACCACGCAAATGTGTCCACGGGTATAATCCAGCAGCCCTTCCCGACGCAGTTCATTGAGTTCTGCGCTGACCACCGGCCGGCTGGCGCCGATCAATTCGGCCAGTTCTTGCTGGGTTAGTGGCACATCTACCTCGTGCCCATGGGCGCAATGGCCTCCAGCCTGGCCTACAAGATCAAGCAGTGTCACCGCAATCCGGCCGCGCACATCGAGTGTCATGAGGGCGTACAGGCGCCGCTCGGTGATTTCCTGGCGCCGGGCAAGCATCCTGATTACATGGCCTGCCAACGCAGGTTCGGTATCCATGCGGGCCTGGAAGTGTTCAGCGGTGTAGCGAACAACACGGGTAGCGCCTTTGGCAGACACGGTCTGGGTCGCGGTTTCGGTGCTACCGAGTCCGGCTCCGAGTATTTCTCCGGCCCCGAGCACGGCCGCAATACTGGCGGTGCCAGATGTTGCAACGTGCTCAAGTTTAAGGTGCCCGGACTCGACGATGTAAATGCTGTTATCCCACTGCCCCTGGTGATAAAGCTGCTCACCGGAAGCCAGCACGATGGTCTGGGTGGCGAGCGGGTGGCCTGCGATTAGCGTCATGGTTGGCCGTGCTTCCGCTTGTACAGCCTGAGTATTCCCCGAACCGTGACATCCAGTTGGCTGCCGGATGTGTAATCACCCTGTACCACGTAATTGGCCCGTTCTTCGGAGATGAGTTTTTCGATCTTCTCCTGGGTTTTTCCATAGCCCCATTTGTCACCGTCGAACACCGCAAGACTGCACCCGCCCTGCGCCTTCACCATTTTCATCGCCGGGATATCCGTGTCGCCATCGCCAAAGTAGATCATGTGGTCGAAGGGCACAGGGCGGTCACCGGGTTCGATGTATTCGTTGATGGTGACGTTATCCCAGCTATTCTCGATGCCCTTGTTGATGCGGAACAGGTATTGGGTTTTAGTGGTGTAGTCGATGGCCACGGCAGGCCATTTTGCATGCCCAGTGGCCTCATCATAGTGATAGCGGCACCCGAAGATCTTCTTGAAGTGCTTCGCCACCGGCGTGCCGCGAATCATCTCTTCCAGCCCGCTGGAGACAATGTAATGGCTCAGGGCGATACCCTGGTCACTGGCGAAGCGGTTGATGGCGTCAAACCAGTCCACGACCCCGGGGAACAGGGGGATGGACTTTCCGTAGGCCTGTAGCCTCTCAGGTTTCAGCTCATCCTGCTTGCCCTCATCGCGGGCGCGCTTGGCCAGTTCGCCGAGGTAGGTGAGTATCTCATCGCCGTCCCGCTCACGGTTCTTGCGATTCACTTCCGGCCAGAAGTCGGAATGCTCGTTCAAACCCAAAGCCGGCATCAGGCCGTGTTCGGCGCAGTTGCCTTTTGCGAGGGTGCCGTCGAAGTCGTAGATCAGAGCGCATTGCATTGTCTTTTTGCCTTCTTCCCATGGATGACATCAGCGTAGCCGGTTATCGCAAACGACGCCCGGCCAGGCGATCTTTCTGGGCGCGGACGGCCTCTGTCAGAAAATCCATCAGCGCATGAATTCTCACCACGCCTCGCAGGTCTGGATGCATCAGAAACCACAGGCCGTATTCCAGCTCTGGGATGGGGTCGGTGAGTTGAACAATGTCCGGGTCCTCGTCCGCGAGATAGCAGGGCATCACGGCCAGCCCCATGCGGGAACGAATAGCGCTGAGGATGCTGACCAGAGTATCCACACGGTAAACACAGGCCTGCTTCAATGCGTGGTTATCCATCCACTGGTCCACGGAGGAATCCTGAAGCCTTGGCCCGGCACCAATCCAGGGCTCATTGGCAAGGGCCTCTATGGAGGTTCGCGGCGTCAGGCCGAGGTCTTTGTGAGCATAGACAGCCTGGCCGAGGGTGGTCAGTGGCCGGCCAATCAGGTTTTCCGGTGGACGGTTGGAGGGGCGTATAGCCACGTCCGCCTCCCGGCGTGTGAGATTGAACAACTGGTTGGACACCGCGACATCCAAAACAATGCCTGGGTATTTGTGCCGGAACTGCGTGAACAACGGTGCCAGCACGCCCATCAGCAGAGAGTCGGTTGTGGTGGTCCAGATCTCGCCACTGGGCTCCAGGTCACGGCCGGCCACCTTGCGTTCGGCGGCCAGGGCGGCCTCGTCCATGACCTTTGCCGTGTCTGCGAGTTCTTCCCCTGCCAGTGTGGGTCGATATCCTGTACGGCCCCTCTCAAAGAGAATCACCCCAAGGCGCTGTTCAACATCGCCCAGCCGCCGGAACACCGTAGCATGGCTCACGCCCAACGCCCGCGACGCTCCAGACAGCGAGCCCGCTGTGGCAATAGCGAGCACCAGTTCAAAGTCATTCCACGCCAGATTGCTCCGTGTTCTCGCGGATGCAGTGGGCGATTTGTCGGGTTGTTTTCCTGTTCGTTTTTGCAAAGTCTGTTCTCGATTCTAGGGAATAGTTTGCAGTTTAGAACAAGTTTAGCATGTACCTGAACTCATACGACAACCAGTGCGCTCCGCTAAAAGGTGCGGCGCCAGGGAGGACAGAGATATGTTGATTTCAGCAGAAAAGACCTACCTTCGCGGCGGCTATCCGCTGGCTTTCCGCGAGCATGCAGACCGTAATGCAAAAGAGTCGCACCGGAGCAGCATACCGCTCAGATATCGCGATGGGATGGGAGGCGTCAATCTTGAGCAGGTGAAGCAGGATCAGCGACGGGCGCGGCGCGACGTCGTGCGGGCGATGATACGGGGCCTGAACCGGCTGCGGCGTCCGCATTAAACAGGTGGGATAAAAACGCTCTGGCTGCGGCATGCCAACCGGTGCTGATCATTCAGTGTTGCTATAGTGATATGACAAGAAGTGATGTCGGAGCGCGAAATGACCCAGAATATGGAATTGATCGAGCGGATTGAGCGTATGCGCGATCTCAATCCGCTGGATGCCGCTGAAGAGCTGATGCAGTCACCCGTGGACGATATTCAGTTCATCCTTTCGCGATTGCCTGCTGAACAGGCACAGCTCATCGCTTCACACCTGGGAGATCTGTCCGCACCGGAAGAAGCAGCTACCCGCGCAGTGCTTTCCGGCATGGAAGAAACCGTCGGCGAGCTGATGACGCCGGTAACAGCAACGTTACCGGACAGCTACACCGTGGCGGAGGCGCTGACCTTCATGGTGAAAAGCGCCGATGTTTCTGAGATCAGCTACATTTTTGTGACGGATAATGACTGCCTGGTGGGCGTGGTCGGCATGCGGGACCTGATCCTGGCCAAGCCCTCCGAGGCCTTGTCTGCCATCATGGTGCGCGAGCCGTTTGCGTTCCAGGAAGACACGCCGGTGAAAGACGCGGTCAGTGAAGTGCTCTACCGCCACTACCGCATGTATCCGGTGGTGGACGAGCAGCAGCATGTGGTGGGCGAGGTGCGGGGCTGGAAACTCTACGAACGCATCGCATCGGAACTCAGCGCCCAGGCCGGTTCCCAATACGGTGTGGCAAAGGAAGAACAGATCAATACACCGGTGTTGGCGGCCTTTCGCATGCGCCATCCCTGGCTGCAGGTGAATCTGATTACCGCGTTCGCTGCTGCCTTCGTCGTCGGCATGTTCGAGAGCACCATCGCACAGATTGTTGCGTTGGCGGCCTTCCTGCCGGTTCTTGCCGGGCAAAGCGGCAACACCGGCTGTCAGGCGCTGGCCATTACCCTGAGGGGCATCACCCTGGGGCAGATCAATGACTATCCGATCCGGCGATTGCTGCGCAAGGAAGTTCTACTGGGCGCACTCAATGGCGCTGCCGTCGGCGTCATCGCCGGCATTGCCATGTTTGCTTACGCCTTGTCCACCGATTCTGCCAACCCGGCCATGCTCGGCCCCGTAATCTTTATTGCCATGGTCGGCGCCTGCATGGGCAGCGGTATCTTCGGGGTGGCGGTGCCGTTGGTGCTCAAACGGTTCGGCGCCGACCCGGCCACCGCGAGCAGTATCTTTCTGACGACCTTTACCGACATTATCGGTATGGGCCTGATGCTGTTCCTTGCAACTTCGTTGGTGCTGTAACCACGTTGTCTGGAAACAGGCTCGCTTTTCATCACTATGCGGGTTCTTTGAAGAGTTCCTTTCAAGCGGGAAAAGCACGCCAGCTTCACGTTTACGGATGCCGTATTTCTTGAACTAGCGCAGCTGACTGTCCTTGCTGCCACGGCGATTGATACCACCATGAGACGTTTCGTGTTTTTCAAGACTAGACTGACACGCAACGCAAAGTTGAACCCCGGGAATCGCTTTGCGGCGCGCTTCCGGAATCGCACTGTCACACTCCTCGCAATGGGTGGCACTCTCGCCGCTCACCAGTTGGCTGCGTGCGCGCTGCACCTCGTCGTCTACGCTCGCGTCGATCTGATCCTGAACGGCGCCATCCCGGGACCAACCACCTGCCATAGTGCTCTCCCATCTTTGCAAAAGTCGTGTAAAACTGCGTCTGACCCGTTTCGTACGGTGCGCTAGTCTGGAAAACTGCTCGTACTCTCAATGACTTTGAATCACTGTCAATCATTTTCCAGCTTCTGTGCGGCTGCCCGCTATCGTCATAATCGCCGTGCAAGCTACATTCTGTTATTAAAAAAGAAAGGTGCCTTTGTGTCCACCAGCGTCCAGATAAGCGACATTAACCTTACCTACCCAACTGAGTCAGGCACCGTCGCGGTGCTCAACAACGCTTCACTCACGATCCCGCCCGGCGACACGCTGGCGATTACCGGCCCCTCCGGAAGCGGGAAAACCTCGCTGCTTCTGTTGCTATCCGGGCTCCAGCGCCCGACCAGTGGAGAGATCCTCGTGGGCAATCAGCGCCTGGGCGAGATGGATGCCAACGCATTGGCCGACTGGCGCAGCGAACACCTGGGCATCATCTTTCAGTCCTTTCATTTATTACCGGGCCTGACCGCACTTGGGAACGTTAGTCTGCCGCTGGAAATCGCCGGGCAGGCGGATGCCCGCGAGCAGGCCCTTTCGATGCTGGAGGCGGTAGGCCTTACCCACCGGCTGCAGCATTATCCAGGACAGCTTTCCGGGGGCGAGCAACAGCGTGTTGCGATCGCACGGGCACTGGTGCACCAGCCAAGCCTGCTGCTGGGCGATGAGCCCACCGGTAACCTGGACCATGCCACTGGCGAAAAAGTACTCTCGCTGCTGTTCGACCTCCACAAGGAAAGCAAATCCACCCTGGTGCTGGTGACCCACGACGAACGTGTCGCGGAGCGCTGCCAGCACCGGGTCCGGATGGATGGTGGGTGCCTTTATGAAGCGTAACGCTCAGACAAAGCCGCTGTGGATGGTCAAGTTCGCGATCACCGATCTGCGATCACGCATCTCCGCGCTTAAGGTCTTTCTCGCCTGCCTTATCCTCGGCGTTACCCTGGTGGCAGCTACGGCCAGCCTCTACCGGGTGATCGAGCAGAGCCTGCTGGCGGATACCCGCATGCTGTTGGGTGGTGATGTGGAGCTGGATGCCAGTGAGCCGTTGCCGGATGACGTGATCGATTGGGTAGGGCGCACCGGAACTCTTTCGCTGGTTCGGGAGTTCGACACTATTGTCAGTGGCGAAAGCGGTGACGGCTTCTTTCGCGCTGAGATCCTGATTCCGGATGAGGCCTATCCGCTCTACGGTGAGCTGCAGCTAACGCCGGATCAGTCGCGTGCCGAGCTAACCGCACGCAAGGATGGCCGATGGGGAGCCGTAATTGACCCCTTGCTGGCCGAGCGCCTGGGCCAGACCATCGGGGACCAGATCGAAATCGGCGCGGCCACGTTTCGCATCAGCGGCCTGATCCAGAAGCAGCCGGACCGTCGCCTGAACGCCAACTGGCGTGGCCTGCCCATCATGATTTCCGAACAGGCGGTCGAGGCGACCGAACTGATCCGGCCAGGCAGCCGCGTGGACTACGAATACCGGGTGAAGACCGACCAAAACCTAGATACGTGGCTGGCGGACTTCGAACAGGCATTCCCGGAACCAAACTGGGACACCACCACCTTCGCCGAGCGCAGCCAACGCATCGCCGAACGGCTGGACCAGATTGCCACAGCGCTCATCCTGATTGCCTTTACCACGCTGTTTATTGGTGGCCTCGGTGTCGCCAACAGCATACACGCCTACCTGGATGAAAAACTGGGTACCATCGCCACCCTGCAGACACTCGGCCTGCGCCGCAAACCATTGGTAGCCATCTACCTGTTGCAGATCGGATTGCTGGGCAGCCTGGCTGGCCTGATCGGTGGCGGAATCGGGTTGGGGTTTTCCGCGGTGGCGATATCCCTCGCGGGCGACGCCTACGCGCTGTCCGGGCCCGAAGGGGCAGGGGGCTGGTTATCCCTGTGGTTTGTTCCCTTGCTTCTGAGCTGGCTGTTTGCAGTACTCACGGCCTACGTGTTCGCGCTGCCGGCCCTGGCCAGGGCCCTCGCTGCGTCACCGGCCGGGCTGTTCAGGGGGCAGGTACAGGCCGCCCGCAACGAACCCCGCACATGGCGAGTCGCGAGCTATGTGCTGCTGGCGATCTATATCAGCGCCACTCTGTTCTGGTTGCCGTCGCCGCAACTGGGATTCCTGTTTCTGCTGGCGGTGGTCGTACTCTGGGCCTTGCTGGAGGGCATCATCAAAGGGCTTCGGCGAGGCGCCAAAGCGTTGGAAAACAGTGGCTTTGCCGACCGCAAGTTCGCCCGGCGGCTGGCGCTCGCCAACCTCCACCGGCCGGATTCGCCACTGCGGGCAACGTTGTTGTCGCTCGGCACCGCATTGACCCTGGTAGTGGCCTGTACACTGATGGTCACCACACTTCTGAGAGCGCTGGAAACCACCATCCCGGCGGAATCCCCCGCGCTGATCCTGTACGAAGTGTTCCCGGACCAGATGGAGCCGCTCACGTCCGGCCTTGAATCGCTGGACCCGTCCAGCAGAACGGAACTCCTGCCACTGGTTCGCGCCCGAATGGCCGCCATCAATGAAGAGCCCATCGCAGACGCACTCGCTGACGACCCCCGAGCCAGGCGCGAAGCCATGGGTGACGAATACAAGCTCACCTACCTGGCGGGAAATCCGGAAGGCCTTGAGCTGGTAAAAGGCAATTGGTGGAGCAACCCGGCCCCGGAAGGGGAGCCCGCCTATATGGCGATGGAAGACCGCGAAGCCAACGCACTCGGGCTAACGGTGGGCGACCGGATTGAGTTCACGGCCCAGGACCAGCCGATTGTCGTCGAAATCAGGGCGATCTACCGCCAGAAAGGCCTACAGACCCGGTTCTGGTTTGAAGGCGTTCTGCAGCAAGGCGCCCTGGATGGACTGATCAGCCTGTACGTTGGCGCGGTCTACCAGAGCGACCCGGCTGCCAAGGAATCGCAGCAATGGCTGGCCGGCAACATCCCCAACGTCATCACGCTGCGCACCGCTGACTGGCTTGAAACAGCGGGAGCCCTGCTCAACAAGGCAGCCGCTGGCCTTGCGGCGGTTGCGTCCGTCAGCCTGCTGGCAAGTCTGTTGGTGTTGTCCAGCGTGGTCAGCGTTAGCCGCCGGCGCCAACTCTACGAGGCCAACCTGCTGCATTGTCTCGGTGCCAGGCACCAGGCCATCCGGAACTCCATGCTGCTGGAAACCGGCTTGCTGACCTTTCTCGCAACGGTGTTTGCCACGGCGCTGGGTTCGCTGATCGCGCTGCCGGTAGCAGACCTGGCGCTGAAACTGCCAGCGGGAGATCTGTGGTGGATCGGCGCGCTGGTGGCCGGCGTCGTCAGTGCGCTGGCTTTGCTGGGAGGATTGCTGCCTACGTTGAGGGCTATGCGGCTGAATCCGGCGGTTCTGTTGCGGGATGGGTAATTGACTGGTTACATCGCCCTCGCGAACAACCCAAAGGGCAGGGCCTTTAACACGTAACTGAGTGGCGTCCAGGGCCACCAGGGCACATAGGCGCGGCGTACCTCGGAATCAATCGCTTTCACCAGAGCTTTCACGCCGGTTTCCAGATCCACCCGGAAGGGGGCGTTCCTGGTATCGCGGTTGATGTCGGTGAGGATGTAGCCCGGCATAATGTTGCTGACGTTGATGGGCTTGCCCCTGGTGTCCAGTTGCAGGCCTTCAGCCAGTGACGCTACGGCTGCCTTGGTGGCCGCGTAGACATTGATGGGCCCACGGAAGCCGCGAACACCGCTGACCGACGACATCAGCACAAGATGCCCACTGTTCTGTTCCCGGAAAATCTCCATCGCCGCCTCGCTCTGGGCAATGGCGGCGATGAAGTTGGTTTCCGCCGTCTGCCGGTTGGCGGCAAAGTGGCCACGCCCAATCGGCTGGGAGCTGCCAATACCTGCATTCACCACCACGCGGTCAAGGCTGCCCAGCTCTTCCCGGAAGCCCCGGAATACCTCGAACACCTGTTCGTAGTCGCATACGTCCAGTCCGCGGACCAGCACCCGAATATCGGGGTAGGCCTGTTGTAATTCCCGCTGTAATGCCTCCAGCTTATCCGCCCGCCGCGCACAGAGCGCAAGATTACAGCCCTTGGCGGCCCATTCTCGGGCCATGCCTTCACCGAGGCCGGTGCTGGCACCGGTAATCAGAATGTTCTTTCTCATTGGTTATGCCTTGGCTGGTTCGAGTTGTTTGAGATCAGCCTAGCATGATTGGGTGAGTTTGGAATTGGGTGACGCGCCTTAATCTACGGTCCTCGTTAGCCCCGACTCATGCAGCGCATTGCCAATCGCCTGATAGGCTCTTTCCGCTTCCGACAGTGCTGCATAATCGCGCGCGCAAACCGCGACGATAACCGCTTCATCGGGTGCCTGGGGGTTGAGCAGGCCGATATCGCAGGAGCGAGCCACCTGGGTGCCGGTTTTATGGGCGAATTGGGTGCCTGCCGGCAATCCTCCTGCAATCCGGTGATCCCCCGTGGTGATTTCGGATAGATACCCCAGCAATTGGTCCGTGTGGGCGTCATTTAGAAGTTCGCCCTTGACCAGTTGCTCCAGCAACGCCCCGAAAGCTTTGAGACTGCCCGAGTTGATTCCCCGCTGGTAATAGCGTTCAAAGGCTTCACGCACGCCTTTGGCATCCGCCTCGCTCGCAGTGATGTTCAGTTTATCCAGCAACATATCGTACCGCGCCTGGTAGGTATTGGCGGTCTTCAGATCGATGAAGTCACGATTGGTCAGCACCGAAACACTGGGGTGAACTTCCCTGTAAGCGTCGTAGCGCACCTGAAGGATCGTGGTGATTGGCCCCAGCCCTTCGGGAACCAGCCGTGCCACATCCTCTCCGAATGATTTCTCGCCAAGAAAACGTATCAACATGTCGGTTGCTGTGCTGTCACTGTCGACAATAGAACGTCTGTTGAGCTCTTCCAGGCTGTAACGGGCGCCGGGGTCCACCCAGAGCAGATCTCCCGTGCCATCCACATAATCCGCGGCCCGGAGGGTGAGTTTCTGCTCCAGATCCAGGCCTTCGTTCTCGGCACGTTGCATCAACACGATGGCCAGCGGGATCTTGACGGTAGAAGCCAGGTACCAGTCCTGGTCGATGTTATGGGAAACCTGCTGACCCGTCCCCAGATGACGGATGTAGACCCCCAGCTCGCCGGAGAAAGTCCGGTCAATGCGTTCGATTTCTTCCTGCAAAGCCGGGGACCAGTCATCGGCCTGGGCCACAGAACCCATGCTGAGAACGAAAAGGGCCAACAGTGCCGCACCGGCCTGCGAGAAGATAGGTTGCAGATTCATGGGGCTCCCTGTTTGCGCCGGGTTACGAATTTTGAAGGTTCCAATGCTGCGTGCACAGTCCGAGGGCTGTCAACGAACCGCCAGTTACGATCCGGTAGCCTTCAAGCGATCTTCATCTATTACCGCTATACATGATATGCGAAGGTGGCTACTAACGACGGAAAGAACCCAATCGGCGGCCGCAGGGAGGACCCAACATGGCGAGCAGTAGCGAACGGATTGACGGTCTGGATGCCCTCCGGGGCTTTGCCATCTTCGGTATCCTGCTGATTAATATTCAGGTGTTCTCGGGTTGGGGATTCGTCTCCGCTGACACAAGGCAAGCGTTAACCTGGTCGGAATGGGACGAACCCATTGCCACCTGGCTGGACATCCTGGTGCGGGCCAAGTTCTACAGCCTGTTCTCCCTGCTGTTTGGTTACAGCTTCATGATGCTGGCCCAGCGGGTACAGCACGGCCCCGTCCGCTACCATTTGCGGCGAATGCTGGGGCTGCTGGTTATTGGCACCGCCCATTCCCTGTTCCTATCCCCGTGGGACATCCTCATGCTGTATGGGGTAATGGGGCTCTTCCTGGGGGCCTTCCTGAACTTTCACGCTCCAACGCTGGCTGCCTGTGGCGTTGCACTCTTGATATTCACCGGTGTGGCACTCTGGTTCGCGCCCCAGGTGGGGTTGGCGGATCTCGGAAGCGGCATTTCACTACGCTTACTGCAGGAGAATGTCCCGGCTCTGAGCGGAGGGAACTACCTGGAGGTGGTGGAAGCCAATGCCTACCTAAGCGTCAGCGTATTTCTGGATCGAATTGAACACCTGCGCCCCCTACGGGTGTTGGCGATGTTTCTATTCGGCGCCGCCGCTGCCCGTCTGCACCTGGCGGAACGCAATTCGGGCCATGTCCGGCTATTGGTTGCGGTGGCACTGGTTGGCCTGGTGGTCGGCACCGCCCTGGCCATGGCCGAGGTCAAACTGGGTGAAGAGAGCCTGGCCCACAGGGTTGTAAATTTGCTGGGCGGTGTAGGCGCTCCACCGTTGCTTGCCATGGGCTATGGTGCCGTTCTGCTGCTTTGGTGGCGGGGCAGGGGACGCTTGACCGGGGCGGTTCGCTCCGCCCTTGCTCCAACCGGTCGTATGGCACTCACCAACTACATTCTGCAGTCCGCCGTCTGCATCTGCGTCTTCTATGGCATGTGGGGCGACCGCTTCGCCTCACTCTCGCTCGCCGCGCTGATGCTGTATTCAACGGTATTTTTCATCGCCCAGATGATCTTCAGCGCTGTCTGGCTGCGGCTGTTCACCCAAGGGCCTCTGGAATGGCTCTGGCGCTGGCAGATGAAGCGCAAGCGGCCGAGGTTGCTCCGAGCAGAGGCATAGAAATAGAAATCAAGCCTCGTCCTTCAAAGCCAGACTGACCAGCTTGTGAACCACGGGCGATACCAGCATGATGGTGGGAAAGGCGACCGCAAACGCAAAAAGCCAGGCATTCAGCCAGATTGAAACGATATTGCTGGTCCAACCCACATTAAAAACACTGATCACCAGCGACATGATGCAGGACATCAACAATGACATGAAAAACGAAAATACGATTCTGTGATATTTGCGGTCAATCATTCTTTATCTCTTCAATACATTGGTAGAGCCCGGCAAGGGTTCCCCAGGGCAGTTCAGACTCTTTATCGTTTTTTCCTTCAGCCAGATCGTCTCACCCTGATACGGATGTTCTCTCCAGTCTTCTGTCACCTCAATACAAAAACCGGGCAAATCAGGCAGGCGCTTGATAAAGGTTTTTGGATAACCTTCGGGCTTTTCACCAATAATGGCAGAATCCGAGTTCTTCAAATTGACGGTTGGTTGCTGCGATGCACAACCAATAAGGCCCATACTCAAAAGTACGGTGAGAACGCATTTCATAGCGTGGACCCATCCAGGTCTTTCACATAAACATGGGTCATCTTTGTGTAAACACCCCAGTTTCAGTTGCACCGCTGATTAGAGTTTTCCGCCCGTTGGTG
>OJGU01000405.1_pt1 | contig 26438 bp, 30 predicted proteins | sample 1594741 | NCBI WGS metagenome assembly OJGU01 (sample SAMN05416841, study PRJEB24817) | seawater metagenome | isolation source: Sea water | place: Canada:Atlantic | collected 2013-07
CCGAACCGCGGCGCGAGCCGCTTAGCAAACCGTCCACTTTTTCGAGGCAATTCCAAACGGCGACACGATGGCGGCGAAGTCGACGTGGAGTCGAGCCCAGGTGGTGAGCGCTATCGGTAACGGGACGACCTTCGTGACGATCCTGAAAGACTCAGACGGGAAGTGGGAAAAGGGAGCGGCGGTGAAGCGATATACTGTGGACGGGGAGTGGTTCATCAAGACGGTTTCGAACTCCAAGGCTTGCGACAACCTCGACGAGCTTCCGATCTGCTGAGTAGTAGCCAATCCGCAGCGGCCATCCCGGCAGGATTCTCTCGTGCGCCTCATCGTCGTCTTCGCGCTCGCGACTCTCGTCGGCTGCCGCAACGGAAACACGGAGCCGATGGCGCCAGAGCCGAGACCCTCGCGCCCCAACTCCCCCGACCGACCCGACCCGAAGCTCGACGCGCTTGTGCCGGAGGGGAGGGAAGTCCCCGAGCCCCCACCCCCTGTTCCGCACCGAGCACCCGCGTGCGAGCCTGCTCAGTTACCGAGACGATGACGCCCACCATCAGGCCAACTGGGGTCAATCGGCAGTCCTCCTACGGTTGTCGAGACGCGTTGTCCCCCGGGCCGCTTCTGTCCTCGTCCAAGCTGTGGCCATCGGATTGCCACGGTGGGGGCGCACGGCCGGCACGCCGGTGGTGCAGCTGTCGAACTGGCGACAGCTGATAGTCTCCTGGCGTGGGTCATCGTACTCGGCGGGCTCGGCGAGAGCGGCGCAAGCTTGGCAAAACGAACGGGCGGACGCTCGACAGGTTCAGGAACACCTGTGCTGTTGCACTCCACGCGCCGAAGACCGCCGCGCTCTTGTTCGAGAAGGTGGTCGGCACGTCGGACGTTGCTCAGAATGCTCCGATCGATATCGTGACGTACGCGCGCAATGGGGAACTCCTGTCCCTTCCGATGGCGATTGGGAGCGGCGTCGAGCCGGAGAAACGGCGCGCCACGATCCATTTCCGCAACGTCGGAGATCGCCGGGTGGGGGTGATGGGGCAACCCCCGGAGAATCTCCGAAACGTTCTCGAGAAGCACGCGGAAGGGGCGACGAAGTCAATCGTGGACGTGGGCCTTCGTCCTGTCCTTTGCTACTCGCGCGCAGAGGAAGACATGGAGGTCTTCAAGCCCGGGGACTACGGTTTCGTGCTCGGATGCATTCGGAATCTGGGCGTCGTTGACGAGGAGGCGCTGACGTGGGAGCAAGTTGGAGAGTTTCGCAAGGACGGGGCTTCCCGCGCGGAGCTTGTCCGTTTTCACCACTGGCTCGTCACCGCGATGGCAATGAAGAGCAAGGCGGAGGTTCAAGACCACCTTTGCCACTTGTACGAGAAGCGCCAGGCGGGGTTTCGGAAGTTCGGGATCGCGACAAGGATCACGGGCGACTCCGTTGCCGCTGTGACCGAACAGCGGTGGGAGAAGCTCGCTGTAGCTGCCGGTGGGATGGTGGGCGGGCTCGCGCTGGACACCGTTGTCGGTGCACTCGTCGCAGGGGTGGCTCTCACCAGCGGCGTCGTCGTGCAACTCCGGAAGACCAGGGCGGAGCTCCGCGCGGAAGACAACGCGACAGCGTTCATCTATGGACTGGTCGAACGGTTCGGGAGTCCGGTGCCTATTGAGAGCACGATCGCGCCCGGAACAGGGGCCCCACAGGGCCTCGGGCGGGTCGAGACCGACGATGCCCGGCCGGCCGCAATCGACTAGGAGTGTTGCTCTTGTCCCCCATCAAGAGCGGTATTGGGGCAGCTTCGCCGGGACCACGTGAATGCCGACATCATGGCGCCCCAGGGGCTCCGGCCGTTGGGCTCAGTTCGCGAAACGTACGGGACACTTCTGGCCGCGCATGTCTTCGGCCTTGTCCCGGTCGAACAGCTACGGGCCAGGCAAGTTCTCCGGCCGACTGCCGCCCCCCGTAGCTTGTACGAGCGAACGCTCTTCGTTGTGCTTGATGTAGCCCTCGACGACGGCGGCCTCGTCGCCGAGAGGATCGTGAACGAAGGCGACGACTGGCCCTTGCTCGTCCGCGCGTGCGACGATGACCTCCTTGAGGAGTGGGCCATCGATCGCCGCTACGACTACGACTTCGCCCGCGCTGCGACCCCGGACAGACCCCTGCACTCACACCCACACCGACAACGGCGACAGCGGCGACCGTTCAGGACCCTCATGCCCACCACCTCGGCCGTCGCTGCGGGCCGTTCCAGGGAGACTGCCATCCTTCCCGTGGCTGGACGGCTTGCTGTTCGCCCTCACCATCGTAGCCTCGGAGTCATGATTGATCTCCACGAGTTGGCCGAAACGGTAATGGACGAAGCCACCTTTGTTGCGTTCGTGACAGCTTTGGCCGCCGACCGCGAGGCGGAGGTCGAGGCGTCAGGCTGTCCGCCCATCGGCCCACTCGGGTCGAGACAACATCGGTCCTCACCTTTGCTTGGTCGCGGTTTAGGATGTGCTTTCGGCATGGCGAACCAAAAGTGAGACCCTTGAGCCAAGTTGGGATTCGCTCAAGGGTCAGGGGTTGCCGACGCACAGAGGCCAGGCGTCGTGAACCTGAACTTGGTCTACTCGCCTCACTTCGTCTTGACAACCTGATACCCACATCGTAGAGCCGATGGGCAGCCGCGATTGGGATCGCAGGCGCCAAACACAGAGGCCCAAGGTGACAAACACCCCGGACGCAAAGCCCGGGGAGTATGCACAAAGCCCCGTTGGAAAGTCGATCAGGCTTCGAATCGGAGGACCGGAGGTTCGAATCCTTTCGGGTGCACCGCGACCGCGCAACCTGACGGCAGGATTCGCGTGCTCCGGGACTCCAGCGAGGGTAGCTCGAACGCAACAGCCCGACGCCGGCCCGAGCGAGTTCCCGCGCAGACTTCGAGTGAAGCCATCGGCGCAACGCGCCCTCCCGTAGTGCCGCGTTGTCGCTATCCGTTCCCTAGAATGCTGCACTCACGAAGCTAACGCCATCTCTTCCCCTCGCGGGGCTGCGTTCGTTAGTCAAGGAGCGAGCCCGGGTTCAGCGCAGGAGGAACATCGGAACACCGACCGTCTTCACGCAGTAGGCAACTCGCTGGAGGCTGAGTCCCGCCCCAGTTGGTCGACTCGTTGTAGAGACAGCCCTCCATGACGGTGTCAGTGAGGTCGGCGCCCCCGAGGTCCGTGCCGCACAGGTTCGTCGAAGTGAGGTCTGCGCCCTTTAGTGTCGCTCGAGACAGGGCCCCCCAAGAAATATCGGCACCAGACAAGTTGGCGTTGAGCAAGTTCGTGTCAGAAAGATCGACCCCTCGGAGGTCGAGAGAAGACAGATTTGAACGAACCAGAACCGCCTCTGACAGGTCAGCTGCGAGGACGATTCTGTCGCTGGACCCCGGCGCCAGCTCGTACGTTCTCGACATGGCAGCATTCGACAGATCTACATCGGAGAGGTGCGCTCCGCTTAGATTGACGCTCGCCAGATCCGTGCCTGAGAGGTTCGTCTCATTGGACAGCTGTGCCCCGGAAGCTCTCGCGTTGTACAGCTTGGCCCCCGAAAGATCCGCGCCCCGCAGGTCTGAACTAACGAACGCGGCTCCCGTTAGATCCACACCCGAAAAGTTGCTAGCGCTGAGGTTCGACATGGAGAGGTCCACGCCAGACAAGTCCGTTTCATACGCCCTATCCCAATAGGACCGTTCGAGTTCGATGAGGCCTTGGGCTGCCTCGGCCCGAGCTCTCTCAGACGCCTTCGGACATTTTTCGCTCGCGGCGCTGCCCACATTCTTCGCAGTGCAGTTTTCCATGTCAAACAGTGTCGCGATGAGGGTTGCGCGCCTGCTTCGAAAGTCCTGGTCTGTCCCTTGTTTGATTTGGTCAAGCAACGCCTTGTATTGTTTTTCGACAAGATCGTTCTGCGAGTGGATGAGGTCGTTCTGCGAGTGGATGAGGTCGTTCTGCTCGACGACCTTGGCGGTCTGCCGACTCACCTCTCTGTTGGCCTGAGCCGCAAGCACCAAACCCGCGATAGCGACGAACGGTACGCCGATCGAGACAACAGGGTTGCCGAAGAAAATCCGTAGCAGTAGGATCGCCGCGGTCCTCATCCTACGGCCAGGGTCCTTCTGCCGGACGAAGTCCCCAACCAGTACGTGCACACGATGCTCCTGGTCAAGGAGGCGCTCCTCGGCCAGCTCCAAGCGCGCGAGGATCTGCTCAGGTGTTGGTGTAGGCGGAGGGGGAGGAGTGGCCACTGTCGAGGCATACTGGATAGACCAACGGCGCTCAAGTGGCTATGATACGGGTTGCCCCGAAAGACTACTTCCGACGCATTCTAACAAAGGCGGAGTTCTGCTGAGACCCCAGAATGCTCGCAGCTCTCCTCATCACTCCACCGGACTCTTCCGCCGGAATCCGAACCGCTTCGACCTCGTGGGCGCGTCCGGACCCCGGACCGTTCTATGCCTTGTGGGCTGCTGGACAGCTGTTACCCCCCGTTGCAAGCCCGCTTGCACTAACACGGGAAGCGATACACCGACCGCGTGGTCGGTTTCGACGCAGCTAAGGGAGCGGAGCCGCCTAGCGGTCCGCAGACGCCGTGGGCGACTCAAGCCGGCCGCCCGGCGAGCGGCGGCGCGGCGCATCCCGGTCCCAAGGCTCTTTGTCGCCCCAACGTGAGCTCGGCCACCGACCAGCCATTGGCCGGCTTTCACGACACCAGGGCCAGCGCCTCGTGGCACGTCCCTGGGGGCTGCTCAAGCTGCTGGTTGCGTGCACGCACCGTGCTCGTGTAACGCGCGATGCGCACCGTAGCCGTGGCTCGGCCCTGGTTGTCCATCGGGCGCGACCGCCCGTCCATCCGCAGCGTTTCTCCCTGCCCAAGGAGCGTCCCGGCGCCCCACTGTCGGCCCGCTACGGACGAGGCAGCATCGATCCTCAGGCGGGAGTATTCGCCGGTTTAGGTATCGCAAGACCGAAGATGACCTCGAGCCGAGTTGGGATTAGTTCGACGGTCAGGGGTCTACGGACACACAGAGGCACGGCGTCTTCGACCTGAACTTGGTCTAGTCGCGACACTTCGTCTTGACAACCTGATACCAACATCGTAGAGCCGATGGGCAGCCGCGATTGGGATCGCAGGCGCCAAACACAGAGGCCCAAGATGACAAATACCCCGGACGCAAAACCCGGGGAGTATGCACAAAGCCCCGTTGGAAAGTCGATCAGGCTTCGAACCAGAGGGCCGGAGGTTCGAATCCTTCCGGGTGCACAAGCGACCGCTTCCGGCGGTCGCTTTTTTTGTGGCATCGGTTCCACCGGGAAGACACGCCAACCCAACGTCGTCCCCTGTTCACCACACCCCGAGAAGGGGCACTGGCTCGGTGTCGCAACGATTCTTGGGCAGCCCACGTCTGCGACCCGGCGCGAGCCTCATTCGCCGCCCTCTTCCTCGATGCGTACCCACTCGATCTCAATGCCCGACGAGGTCCCGACCTGCCGGATCAGCACTTTGAGCAGCTCGGTATCGGCGCCCTGGCGTTCCAGGTAGTTCAGCGTCGCCGTATCGATGAAGTAGTCCCGGTCCCCAGCCGCGTCTTCTACGAGGAGGTCCAAGAGGTCGTCGAGCTGCGCACCGGCGATTCGGGCGAACGCGCTTGTACGCCCCTTGAGACGCAGCGCGTACGGCTGTTGGGGAACGAAGCGCCGGTAGGACATCGGTTGAACGATACAGGGTTCAGGCTTGAAGCCGCTCGTCCGCCGCGACCGGCCCGGGCATCCGAGCGAGATCGGCTAGAATACCCTGATGCTGCGGGCGTTCCTTCTCTTGCTCACCGCGGTCGGAATCGTCGTGGCCCTCCTCTTCGGCCTCAACGATCCGCGGCACGGGGGGGGCACCCTCGCGGGTGCGGCACTTGTCGCCGGGGCCGTGCTGATCTTGGGCTCGAGGGTCCGCGAGGGACTGCTCGGCGAACTCGGCGGGCTCTACTGGGTCCTGGTGCTCGGCGCAACGGCGTGGTCGGTGACCGAGTTCAAGCGTGGCGGTGCCGCGATCGCGGGTGGCGGCCTCATCTCCGCGGCACTTCTGCTCGCGTTCCAGCGGCCAAAGGACGAGACGAACTCCGACAACGACTGAACCCGCCCGCGCGACGCCATGGGTGTGGGCAGCCTCGACACCGCTGTCGAGCAGAGCATCGAGGACGCGGGTGCACAGGACCCCCAAACCCACCGAGCCCGGCGCTCATTCGGTTCGAGGACCCGATCTGACACCTCCCCCTCGAGCTTCAGTTCCCAGTTCGAAACCTCTGCGGCGATCGAGGCAAGAAACCGTCGGACGATGCGCGTCGCTGCTGCAACCCTGAACGTCTCCCCGCGTCGTTGAGGCCATGGCGGAACGCTGGAATCTCTACCGACTCCTCAACGACGACAACGAGCGGCAGTCGATCGCCGACCGCGGGATGGAGGGCCTCACCTTCTCGCCCGAGGACCGGCGCATCGAGGGATCGAGCGAAGCTCTCGAGGTCAACGCTCTGACCATCGCCGACAAGGACGGTCGACGGATCGCCGTGGTTCGTGTCGCGGAGCATTCGGGACTGCGGCTGTGTTTCGAGTCCGCGCCCGCGATGGACAGCGACGCCTACGCTGCTGCAATCCACGGGACATGGCATTGCGAGTTCGTCGACCAGGAGCAGAGCGAGGAGGAAGAAGACGAGTACGGCGACTACGATGACGATGGCGAGAGTCGCCGCGAACCAGCGTCGCAGACCGATTTTGCCAACGCCACCCTCGAGTTCTTCGAGGACCATCGCTACAAGCTCACCGCCAACGACTACAGCAACTCAGCGGGCCGCTGGTCGATCGACGAGAACAATCGCCTGGTGCTCGAGGAGAGCGACGACTGCACCAACGGCTACGAGGGTTTTTCGTGGAGCACGTTCAACGGTCGGGACTCCGTCACGATCGGCTGGAAGCTCAACGACGACAGCCACGATGGACTCGACACCCTGATTTTGGAGTTTGGGCGGCGCGACTAGAGGTACCGATGAGGTCGGCGCTCAGCCCGGCTGTGGGAGCGGCACGTCGTTGATGGTGCCCAGCTGCATCCCAGCCGGGAACCCGTAGGACACGTAGCCGGTGTCGCCCTGTGGGATGGAACCCCAGCCCCAGACGGAGACCGAGAACCGACCCTCGCTGGTCATTCTCTGATGGCCGGGCGCGCACCCGAGGGCCCAGCTCGACCCGGTCGAAAGGTCAAAGCGCGTCCACTCGGCGTCGGGGTTGCCTGGGAAGGGCGCCCATCCGTCGATCGTTCCGTGGCAGTCCAACTGCACATCGGCAAACACCCCGGCCTCGTCGGCATTCCGAATCACGACGAGGTTGGTCTCGGGATAGCTCCCGTCAGCGACGAAGGTGTAGCGGTCCCGGTATTGCTCGACTGGAACGCCGAGAACCATCTCAGGATCTCCGGGGCGTGCTTCCAGGGCCTCGGTGCCCAGCTGGTTCCAGCCCGAGCCGGCCATGTATGTGGCGAGAATGAACGGATGGTTGGCATCCTGGCTGTTCACGACAAACGGCTCGCGGGTGTTGAAGCTGCGAACCTGGCCTGCATTCAGGCTCGTGGGGGAGTCGATGCCCTCGGTGTACGAAAGCTCGGTTCCGTCGATCACCCCGATGACCCGAACGATCATGCCTTCGTCGCCGCGCGGACGGTGCGGGGCCACGGCATAGCGGTGTCCAAGGGCCGACACGGGAGGGATCATCTGCTCTCCGTGGTCACATGCTGCCGCGGTCGAGGGGACGAACATGCAGCTGTGCCCGGCCATGAAACCGACCGGGTCGCTGGCCTCGATCGTCGAGCCGAACAGGGGCTGAAACTGGGTGAGCTGAAGATGCTCTCCGCGATCGAGCGTCACCGTGAAGCTTTCGCCGGCCAAGGTCTCGGGGACGGGGCCGCCCGCCTCGACGTCGTGGTTTGCCGTGAACGTGACGACCGTGTCGTCCCGGGATGCGACGATGTTCATCGACGAGGGAAAGTCTTCGCTCCCTTCGAAGTTGGTGCGCCCGGCCGCGTTGATGCCCAGGTATTCGGTTCCCCACGCCGTGGTCGGGAGCAACAGCGAAGCGCCGGTGATCGCCGCCGACCCACCGCCATAGGGGTTGAACTGGAAGGCGGCCACGGGCGCGGTCGTGTTGATCTCGAACGCATCTCCGATCTCAGTTTGGTGGGGTAGGACGACGCCCTCGGGTACGGCGGTGGGGAACGGACACCCCGCGGCGTCCGGGTCGTCGGACTGGCCGCCCGACAAGAACAGCATCGCGACCTCGCCTGGGCCGAGGCCGTCAGTGGGGTCCCAGACGGTGAGTGCCCCGCCTGCAGTGAAGGTCGCCGAGAACGACGCGACGTCGAGGTCCATGCCTCGGTACCGAACTCCGACCTCGACCGGTTCATGCCAGTCGTTGGCCACCGCCACCGCAAAGCAGCCGACGAAGGTCTCGTCGAGCGCGGATCGGGCGTTGTCCATGTACGTGGCAAAGAACTCGCAGCCGACCGAGTCCGCGGACTCGGCCGCGAACGCGCAGGCGTCGACGCAGGTCAGCTCGGATGGGTGGCATCGCTGCAGCGGTCCACAGGTCTCGAGAACCTCAGCGCCGCAGTCGAGGACCGCGGTGTCGTCGTCGGAGCAGCCACAGGCGCCCGCTTCTGCGGGGACATCGAGCGCGACCCCGCCGGAGCTAGTCGTATCCACTGCCGCCGAGGAGCTCGAATCGCCGGAGGTCTCGGGGAGACCCGTGCTCGAGGTCGTTGTTCCGACCCCGGTCGCGATCCCCTCGGTGCCGCTTGGGGCCTCAGACGTACCGGCGGAACTGCTGGATGCGTCGCAGCCGGCGAGAACCAACCACACGGCCACAGAGGATCGAGACAGGGAGGGCATCACTTGCAGGAGGGACCGGCCCCGGCGGTCTTGCACGCAACGCCCAACTTTGTCCTAGCCCCGCGATCTTCGACACGGCTGTTCTCTCCACCGACCGTTTTTTGTGGCGGCCACAGACCCAGATGCGGAAGGCTGCTTGGAGCGGTCCATGGGGGTCTTCGTAGACGAGCTCAAGGTGTGGAAGTCCGGCAAGCGCCGCACCTGCCACCTGACCGCGGACACCGTGTCCGAACTCCGAGAGTTCGCGGCGCGCGTCGGCGTCCCACCGCAGTGCTGGCACGAAGGGGCACGCACACCGCACTACGATCTGACGACGCGGCTGCGAGATTTCGTTTTGGAGCGGGGCGCCGTGTTCGTCCCCGCTCGCGACCAAGCCCGCGCACGGATGGCGGGTCGACAAGCGGCACCGACGACTGCCCTGGGCCGGATGCATCTGTACGACTCGGTCGCCCCATCGGGCAACGCGTACAAAGTTCGGCTTCTGTTGACGCACTTGGACATCCCCCACGACCGAACCTCGCTCGACATCCTGGCCACGCCCCCGGAGACCCGCGCTCCGGAGTTTCTCGAGAAGAACCCAGCGGGGCGAATTCCGGTGCTCGAGCTCGAAGACGGGACCGTGCTTCCCGAGTCCAATGCGATCTTGTTCTACCTCGCGGAGGGCACGCCCTACGTTGCCGACACCCGGTTGGGACGGGCGGAGACGCTTCGCTGGATGTTCTTCGAGCAGTACAGCCACGAACCCTATGTCGCGGTGCTCAAGTTCCACACGTACTGGGGAGAGCGCGACAATCTCGACCCCACTCGACGCCGCGACCTGCTCGCGCGAGGGCAGCAAGCGATCGAGGCGATGGAGAGTCACCTCTCCACCCGGACGTTCTTCGTCGAGGACCGCTACGGCATCGCCGACATCGCGCTGTTCGCATACACGCAGTCCGCGGAAGCGATCGGGTTCGAGGTCGGCCGGCACACGCAACAGTGGCTGGAGCGGGTCCGGGCACAGCCGGGGTATGTGCCGATCAAGACGGACCCGCTCGGACATGCACCTTGAGCCGCAGACCGCTGGGGACTGGCCGCGGGCGCTGCTAGGTTCGGCGAGCGCTGGGGCGCACGCTACGTCGATTGTTATCCGGGCTATGCGAGCGTGACGGACGCCTCCGCTTCGTGCGTTGAGCACATCGCCTACTTGGCAGATGTGTCCCAGGAGTGCGCAGATACCTATGTCGAGTGGGTCGATTGCCTGTCGTCCCTCGACTGCGGCGAAATCCAATCCGGAGGCTGCCTCGAAGAAGCCGAGGCGCACGCCGGCCTGCTGTGCCTCGGGCACGGGTGAGCGTGACCGCCCGAGCCACCACCCACGTCAGTCTTCATTGGCCCATGCCCGGAACTTACGCTTGAGCTTCTTCTCGGCGAGTTCCTCGACGAGGTCCCACTCATCGTCGGGTTCGGCATCCGCCCACTCCCGAATCTTTCGCTTGAACTTGAGCTCGAGCTTCGAGGACAGCGCGTTCCACTCTCGCTCCCTGCGGGCCCGCTCGCGGCGGCCGTAGTACCCCGATGAGCCACCGCCCCAGACCGCGGTGACGCCGAACAAGAACCCGAAGTCGTACCAGCCGCCCGTGTTCGCGGTTTCGTAGACCCCGACGGAGTCGTTGAACAGCCCAACGATCAGCGTGATCACGGAGATCGCACCGTGCCACAGGCCGGCCCAGAAACCTGCAGGAGTGTCGGCCGCAAACCGGGCGTCCCCGGCGGCACAACCAACCAGGACCAACAGGCCAACAACAGCGACGGGGCCAACGAAGCGTTTCATCCTCTCAATGTGGCCACTGAGACGGGCAGGGGAAGCGCAGAAGTCGGCGCCGTCGATGTGCACGCGCGAGCAGAATCTGCGGCGCGTACCCTGCCAGCGGGCACGAAGCTCAGCGGAGCAGCAAGCGCGCGGCTCGAGTTACTTGGGCCCGGCGCGATGCCTGTGCAGCGCGCTCAGCAAGCTCTTCGCATCCGCGGCGAGCACCCTTGCCCCCGCGATCGACTCATCGAGAACGGTCTCCACTCCGCGATTGCCGAGTAGCTCCAATGCCGCCCGGAGCCGTTCACGGGCCAGGCATAACATCGCGGTCTCCGACATCTGGGTCTCGACGGTTTCGCGAGCGTCCTCCATTGTGCACAGTCTGCAATCAAGTCTGGATCATCGCGAGAAGTCCGCAACTCGGGTGTCCCCGTTCGGGACCCGCCGAACATGCGAGCAGTCTCAGAACGCCATTCGCGAGCGGAATCCGACACTCGGGAACCTTGGGCGCTCAATCTCGCACGCACCGGCTGTGCGTCCGTTGTTTCCCGCCCTGGTCTTGTCATGCGCGACCGCCTGCGCAGAGCGTGTCATCGAGAACGCTGTGACCTTCGATCCGGCCGTGGACACGGACCCCGATCCCGACCCGGCTCCGCAACCGGATCCGGACGACGACGACGACGACGAGTCCTCCGGTGGGAGTGATAGCTGGCCCGCTCCGCGTGTCATCTTCCTGAACTTCGACGGCCCGACGCTGGTGGGCGGTCCCGACGACTCCCGAACCAACACGGCGACGATCGCCTTTGCGGGGGGAGGAGAGTTCGCCCCCTACGGCGAGCCGGAGGCCATTCCAGAGATCACCGCTTTCCTTCGAAACGCGTGGTCTCAGACCAACGTGGTGTTCACGACGGAGCGGCCCGGCGGTGGCGACTACACGATGGTTGTGATCAGCCCGACCAATCCATACGAGCCCGAACATCACGGGGTCGCGGTGGTGGGCTGCGAGGACAGTCTTCGCAACTCGGTGGTCGCTGCGTTCTCCCAGGGGCCCGACGGACCTCGCACGCCGGAGGTTGTCGCGAGCTCGATCTCTCGGGAGCTCGGCTTCTCGTTTGGGCTCGACCCCGTCGAAGACCCGAACGACTTCATGGCCGCGGGCGTGGTTCCCGGGAGAGCGTTTGTCGACTCGTGCCGTCCCGTAGGAGAGAACCAGATCTGCGACGAAACAGATCTTTGCCCCGCGGGGAGCCGGAACAGTCTGGCGCAGCTCATCGCGCTGACGTTTGCAGGGTGACCCCATCACTTGCCGACGCGGCGGGCCTGAAGCTCGAGTCCGACCACACCGATCACTGTGACCACCAGTGCGGACAGGTTCACGCGAAGGACGTTGAACCAGGCCCCGTGAGAGGTGGAGACGCCGCTGTCGACACAGAACCACAGGAGTGTCGCCGCGACGATCGCGACGCTCGCCCACCGCTCGCCGCGGCGCACTGGAATGGCGACCAGCGCCGTCTGCAGGACGTAGTGCCCGGCCATGGTTCCGCCCAGCGGGCCGCGCATGAAGTCGAACATGAGCTGCGCGTCGGCGGGCATCGGCCCCGCGAAGAAGTACTCCGCGATCCAGCCACCCCACAGCGAAGCCGGCGGGAGGCTGCCCAACACAGCACTGGCAACACCAAACAGGACGAAGAAGGCGCTCGACCCAAGCAGATAGCGGTACCAAAACAACCCCCCCAGATCGACCGACCGCAGCCCGCGGGACGCTGAATCACGCATGCGCCGTGGTTACCGCGAATGGCCCGCGCTGCAACGACTCCCTCTGTCTGACAGCTCGCGGCGGAAGACGGCGCCACGGGGGCCAACTCGACGACACCGGAGGCGCTCTGACGACCCACGTTCGAGCGGGGCGTTACGGCATGCAGGGATTCTCGCGAGTTGCCTTGTCGAAGAAGGAGAGCTCGAGGGCGCTCTCCAGCCCGCGCTCGGCGTCCCGAAGCGAGCTGTAGTTCTTGCGTGCCGCCTCGATCGACAGGACAACGGGCGCCAGCTCGGCTGGACCAGCTCGCCGAAGCCGACTCACGGAGGAGGCGAACAGCCGTCCGGCGTCTCCCGGAGGCGCCGTGGTTCGGAAGCCGCACAGGGTGTTTCCGTCGTGCGAGGTGATGGCAACAGCGACGCGCTTGGGAGGTTGGGGGTGCACGCCCTGTGGCACTGCAAGCCATGTTCCGAGTTCGGTTCCGAGCGACGCGGAGGTGTGCTCCGAGCGCAGCCCCGGCGATGAAGTTCGAAGAAGCGAAGCGAGCCGCTCATCGGACCCTCTCAACGCCGATCGGCCCCCAGCCGGCTCCTCCCCATCAGCACCAAGACTGTTGCGGCGGCGGACGTGGCCCGTCGACTCAATGTGGACATTCACCCCCACCACTTTGAGACGACAGCGACGCCAGTCCCGCGGCCTCGGATTCGACCGCCCGCAGCGCGGACTCAACCACGCAGAGCGATCATCGTGCCCAAGAACCGCGCGCACCGGACCGTCTTGTCGGCAGCGTCGGCGAACACATCCGCTTCGACGACTGTCAACGTGCGGCCCGGCTTCAACACGGTCGCGACCGCGCGGAGGCGCTCTCCGATCGCAGGCGCAAGCAGGTTGACTTTGAACTCGGTGCTGAGCACCTCGGTCTGCGCATCGAACAACGAGAGCGCGGCGTATCCCGAGGCACTGTCGGCGATCGTCGTCGTCACTCCGGCATGAAAGTAGCCGTCCTGCTGACACAGGTCGTCACGAGCGGGAAGCACCACGGTCACCCGGCCGAGCTCCACCCGGTCGAGCGAGGCACCGAGCAGGCCCATGATGGTCTGCTTGGCAAAGCTGTCGCGAACCCGAGCCTCGAAGTTCGGGTTGCGCTCCTTGAATCCAAGCTCGGACATCAGCCGACAGGCTCGGGCGGGACGAACTCGTCGCAGGTGGTGTCGATCAGATCGACGGCCTGCTGGAAGAAGCCCTGGTAGTCGCCGCACACGCTGCCCTGCAGGCCGCGTTCTTCCCAGCTGTCGACGAACTGGGTGAGCCGCAGGCTGTCCTCGCCGCACCCAGCACCGCCAAAGAGGCCCAGTGTGACGATGGCTTGGTCATCGCCGTTCTTGGCGGCGATCAACGCCTGGCGCCATCCCTCGACCGTTCCAGAGGACCCATCGCCGTCGTCATCGTCCTCGTCGGTGATGAACGTGACCACGAGGATCGCGTCGTCGCGGATGAAGTCGCCATTGCACTCAAACGCCGGACGTCCCGGTGTGACCGCTTCGACGATCGCCCCCATCGGTTGCTCCGATGCCCCACTGGCCGCGGTGCCCACTCGCGCGGCGCAGCTGAACGCGGCCTGCAGGTCCGGCTCGCTGGCGTCCATGAAGCGTTCTCCGCTGGCAAAGTTGCACTCCGTGTTGGAGGCATCCGAGCCGCGCGGGTAGACCACGCCGGCACCCATGATCTCGCACGCCTCGGGCTCGACCGGTTCGTTGCATCCCCCCGGCGAAGTCGTGCACTCGAGCGAGGTGATGCACGAAAACTGGCACAGCGGGTTCTCGAGGTTGATGATCGGGCAACTGCCATCGGGCATGAGGCAGCCATCGGCTTCGACTTGGTCGCACAACGCAGGACAGTCCGCCGGCGGAGCGGGATCGGTGTCCACCACCATGATGTGATAGTCCTGCGCCTCGTCGAGCGTCTGCTGAATGGTGTTGATGAACCCCGGGAAGTTCGTGACCAAGTTCTCCTGGAACGGGCCCATCGAACCGGAGTTGTCGATCACAAACAGGAAGTCGACCTTGTCGCAGCCGCTCATGTCGTCGCCGTCCGGATCGATGCCGGTGTTGGGGTCGTCGGTGTCGATACCCACGTCGAGTTTGATGTCGTCGTCGTCGTCTTCGATCATCGTGGTCGAGGACTCTGTATCCGCCGCGGTGCCCTCTGCTGACTCGCTCACGGTGGTCATGGGGGGGGTCCCCTCATCCTCCTGACGGGCCTCTGTGCAGCTGACAAAGGCCAGCGACGACAACGCGAGCGTCCAACGACAATCCATGCTCTGACGCTATCACAGCCGTGCCTGCAGGCCCGCACGGACGACCTGTGCGAAATCGCCGCCGCGGCTATCGCGTCCGCGTCGAGCGCAGCGGCATCCGAGCTTCGATGTGGAAGTGGTCGTCGTGGCCCTTCGGATCGTTGCCCGGGGTCAACGGAGTCCGAAAGCGCTCGCTCCCGGCGAAGACGCGCTCCACAGCAGGAAGCACCTCCTCGTCGGCGTACGACTGCTTGACCTTCAGCACGCGCCCGTCGTGCAAACGAACCTCGAAGATGTCCATCGCCAGCCCGATCGCGTGCCGACTGAGGATGTTGGTCTTCCGCCCGTTGCGCTTGACGTAGCGATGGTCGTGAATCGTCGAAAACCGCAGCGCGCTAACGCCGAGTTCCTTCAACTCCGGCGCCAGCTCGTGCAGCGCGAGCGCGAGATGGCAATCCAACACGAACGGCCCTTTCCTCCACGTAGGCTCCAGCCGAATCCCGGCGAGCTCCATCGTGGGCACAACGATCGGCGTGTTCACCTTCTTGGCGCTGCCACCTTCGTAGGCAACCTCATGCTCGCCCAACGTCTCGAGGCAGCGCTTGCCGGCGTCCACCATCGCCGGGTTGGCCGGCCAGCTCCAACCGCGCGGCATGTTCGGCACCCGGCGCGACTTGGACTTGCCAGCCGCAACGGGCGAGGACGCGAGGGCCAAAGCCACCGCGCCCAAGAAGCCGACCAAACGAAACGCCATCCTCCGCAGTGTGGACCGCGGCGGGGGTTTGGATCAATCAGGCCGCGAGAATGCGCTTTGCAGCGGACAGGCTGCGAGCGAGCTCGCGCTGGCGACTGGAGCTATCGCCGCCCAGCGCCGCGACATAGAGAATATCGCCGTCGACATCGAGCGCCCGGACACTCATCTCGCGCTTCTGGCCGTCTCGCTTGATGCGAGGAACGGCTTTGCCGCGGCCGACGATGGGCGTCACAGCGGCGAGCATGCTGAGGTCCAGGGGCGTGTCGCTGTTGCTGACGAGCAGGCCGGCGTCGTCCACGAGCAGGACGGCATCCAGGTTGGCGCGGGACGCAGCGCTGGTCAGCGCCAACTCGAGCGCATCAGCGGCGTGCTCGGAGCGATTGACGCGCCGCTCGTTGTGGCCTCGTTGGGGTTTGGGGAGCTTGGCAATCCGCAGCGACATACCCACACTGTCCTACATCGCGGGACATGCTCAAAGAAATCGGCCGAGTCGGGTCCCAGTAACTTTGACAATGTAAATTTAACTCGTAGAACAGCAGACGTGGGCCGGCCAGCACTCTCCCAAGCCGGGATCGCCGCGTTCCGAGCCCGGGCTGTGGCTGTCGCGCTGGATCTCTTCGCCACCCAGTCGGAGGTCTCGCTGCGGCAACTCGCCAAGGCGATGGGCGTGAGCCCGACAACCCCGTATCGCTACTTCGAAAGCAAAGAGGAGCTGTTCATGGCGGTCCGGGCGACCTGCTACGAGCGCTTTGCCGCGGTGCTGGAGGCGCGGCTCAGCGTCATCGATGATCCGATCGATCGGGTGTTCGAGGTCGCGGCCGCCTACCACGACCACGCCTGTGAGCACCCAGCGGAGTTCCGACTGATGTTCCAGCTCGGGCAGCCGGATCCCCAGGCGTACCCGACCGCGCATGCCGCCGGTGTCGCGAGCTGGCAGGTGGTGCTCGGTGCCGTCGAGGGCGCGGCGCAGGCCGGTCACTTGGAGGCCGACGTCGAACACCTCGCCCATCTGCTGTGGTCCGGCGTGCACGGCATCGTCTCGCTCTCCTTGTCCAACCGCTTCACGGTCGGGCAGTCCGCCGAAGACCTGATCCGCCCCATGACCAGCGCACTCCTTCGCGCCCACGGATGGACCCCATGAACGACGAACTCTACGCGCCCAATGGCAACATCTTGCGAGAGCTGACCGCGCTGCGCGAAGCTTTTCGGCTGCCCCGATTTTGGCTACAGACGCGGCACAAGCTCCCGCGCGGTCAACGCCGAGTGCTCGTGATCCCCGGTTTCGGTACCGGCGATGGTTCCACGCTGGTGCTGCGGGCAACGCTTCGCTCTCTCGGCTACGACGTGCACGGCTGGGGACTGGGTCGCAACGGAGGCCAGGTCGAACAACTGCTTCCACGTGTGGCCGAGGTCGTCCGGACCGCGGCTGTTGATGGGCCGGTCCATCTCGTCGGCTGGAGCCTCGGCGGCTACCTCGCCCGCGAGGTCGCTCGAGACAACCCCGAGCACGTCCGGCAGGTGATCACGCTCGCCTCACCGATCATCGGAGGCCCGAAGTACACCGCCGCCGCTCGTTACTACCGAGATCGCGGCGTCGACCTCGATGCCATCGAGGCCAAGATCGAAGCACGCAACGCAACCCCGCTGAGGGTCCCCATCCTCGCGTTGTACAGCGAACGCGACAACGTCGTGTGTCCCGGTGCCTGCATCGATCACCACAACCCGGAGGTCGACCACGTGCGCGTCAACGACTGCGAACACGCCTCCTTCGGCTTCAACCCCGGCGTACTCGGCATCGTCGCCGAACGGCTCGCCACGATGGCCCACCTATGATCCTCGACGCCTCACTCCGCGATGCCTGGACCCAACACGGGGACCATGCCTCCATCACGATCCCCGAGGGCTGGATGCAAGGACGCTCGACGTTCGGGGGACTCACGGCGGCCGTGATGGCGGCACTTGCCCGCAACGCCGAGACCGACACCGACCGCGCTCTCCGATCGGCCAGCGTGCAACTTCTGGCGCCGGTTCTTCCCGGGGAGACCCGCGGGGAAGCCACCGTCCTGCGCCGCGGCCGAAACATCACCTTCGTCGAAGTCCGCCTGCTTCAGGCCGGCACGCTCATCGCTCGCTCCACGATGGTGTTCGCGAAGCCGATCCCCAGCGCGATCGAGATCGCCCCGCCGCCCATGCCCGAGGTTGGCCCTCCCGACAGCTTCTTCCCGCTGCCGTACATCGAAGGCGTGACCCCGGAGTTCACGAAGAAGGTCGACATCCGGTGGGCGCAGGGACGCCCCCCGTTCATGGGCGGGACCGAGTCCGCGATCACAGGACTGTTTCGGTATCGCGTGCCGCTCGGAGGCGTCGAGGGCGTCCTGGCGCTGCTCGACACCTACCCTGCCCCGGTGCTCTCCCTGCTCGACAAGCCCAGTCCGGCGAGCACCGTCACCTGGACTGCCCACCCTCTGGCGATCCCGAGCAGCTTCGACGACTGGTTCACGCTCCGATACGAGACCGTCACGGGATCCCGCGGGCTCCACACGGTGACCGGGCGGCTGTACGACAGCGCGGGGACCATGATCGGCTGGACCGAGCAGCTGGTCGCGGTGTTCGGATAGCCGGTCGCGACAAACGCCGTTCCGTTTCTGACCCCGCCGGACCGAAGGCCGGACAAACCGCGCGTAGGCCTGCCCCACAATGGGTCCCCCACCCCCTGGCCGCGCCAGGGTCACGGCCCAATGCGTTCTCCCCAGTCAAGGTCGGCGCTCGGACACCCGATGCCTCTGTCGTGGCGGAACATGAGCAGCGACCCCAACTGCGAGTCCTCAACGGAGGACAGGCCGCCGTTGCGGTGAACCCATTGGAGGTCGGGATTCGTGGCGCCCGTCGCGACTTGGCCCGGTTGCTTCGTGCGATGCAGGCCGCCGGTCACAGCATCACGCGCTGGCAAAGCGACGTGGTCAGTCGGCTGGCCCACTTCGATTCGGTCACCGCCCGCTATCTGATCGATGGGCGCGGGGATGAGGCCGAGGTCGATGCGGCGGTTCGGGGCCTGCTCACGATCGAAGCGTGGGTCGATGATGGGCTCAGCGGACCACAACGCGCGGAGGTTCGAGCCTTCGAACTCCTCATCCGCATCGAGGACCACGAGCTCCACGAGCCCCTGTTGCGGCCCCATCACGCTCCGGAGGAACACTCCCCCAGCGTGGGTGAACAGGCCCCCGATGGGCTCCGCTCTCTTCGCGCGGGCTTGCGCGTTCTCGAAGAGGCAGACCTCTTGGACCTTGGCCGCCGCCTGGGGGTCCCTCCGTTCGAAGAGCTCGACGCCAGTGCTCGGCGCGCTCACTTCATGGATTCGATCGTGGAGACGCTGCGCGACGATCACCTGCTCGCGATCTTGCTCGCCACACTCGAAGCGACCGCGCAGCGCGTACTTCTCGAACTCGTCCGCGGTGAGATCCACGAAGCCGAGCTCGAGGAGCTCGCCAAGCCGGCCCCGCTCGCCCTTGTCGTCGGCGGCGCGCCGATGGCTGGCCACAACCCCGTCGACCTGCTCCGCGCCTGCGGCCTGGTCTTCGGCTGCGCGTCGGAACCCGGCAAGGCATGGGTCCCGGTCGAGCTACAGCCCCGGATCAGCGGCGTGCTTGTCGGCCTTGGGCTATAAGCGGCGGCGATGAAGCCGGTCGACATCGCGCACTCCAAGTCGCGCAACGAGCTCGTCGTGACCTGGGAAGACAGCACGGCCTCCACCTACCCCGTCCCCTACCTTCGGAGTTGGTGTCCGTGTGCTGGTTGTCAGGGGCACGGCAACGAAGTGAAGTACTTGGCGGCTCCCGAAGAAACGAGCATCGGTGGGCTGTTCGAGATCGGGGCCTATGCGCTCGGCATTCGTTTTCACGACGGCCACGACTCGGGGATCTACACCTGGGAGTGGCTTCGAAAGATCAGCGCCGAAGCACCCCCGGCCGGGTACAAGCAGGGCCGCTTCGAGGGCGGCGTCTACGAGCCCTCCTGAGACCTGGCCCCTCGATCCCCGCACCGGCCCCGCGCCCAGGCCAGCATCCACACCGCCGGTATCGGGCCAGGTCCGCCCTGCCGCGCTCAGAACGCGGTGTTGGCGCTGGACGTGAGATCAGTCGCTTCGTCGGGAGGTTCAAGCTATATTCCGGGCCATGGCTGTCGACCAGGCAGACTCGGAACTGATCAGCAAAATGCTCCACCGGTGGTCCGGTTGGGAGCGTGTGCCCGAAGACATCGTCAAAGGGCTGTGTGACATCGCCGAGACCATTGAGGTCAAGCGGAAGCGCTCGGTGTTCCGCCGCGGCGAGCCCGGGCCCGGCCTTTTCCTCGTGAAGTCGGGCGAGTTCAAGCTGAGCCTGATCTCCAGTGAGGGCCGAGAGCAGATTCTCTACCTCGCGGAGCCCGGCAAGCTCATCGGTGAGGGCTTCCTGCCGCGCGACGTGCAGTGCGCCGCTTCTGGGTTTGCGATGACCGACTCCGAGGTCTGGCGCTTCGATACCGACGGTGTCGTCAAGCTGATCAGCAGCAACGAGACGCTCGCATTCGCGCTCATGCGACAGATGGCGTTCCGCGCCAACCGCCTCATCGACCTCGTCCTCGACCTTTCGCTGCGCTCCGTCGAGCGTCGTCTCGCCTCCTTCCTGTTCACGCTCGCGATTCGCAACGGCGCGGAGCAAGGCAAGCCGACGGTGATCCCTCGCCAGCTCGACATGAACACCGTCGCCGCTCGGCTCGGTACCGTTCGCGAGGAGATTTCCCGCGCGCTCAACCGCATGCAGCGCAACGGCGTCCTCAGCTTGAGCCGCCAAGAGATCGTCGTCCTCGACCTCGGCGCCCTCGAGCGCGTCACCTACGAATAGCGTCCGGTCCGGCGGACGAAGGAAGCCCCGTGGCAGGTTTGCCCGGGGCTTTTTTGCGCGCGGGAACCTGCCCCCGGCACCCGTGTGCCGCATGACTATCGCCGGCCTCCCGGGCACCATCTGAAGATGATCGTCTTTGGACGCCCAGGCTGGGCACTCGCTGCGACGCTCCTGTTGAGCTGCAAGGCCGAGCCATCTTCCGCGCCCCCGACGGTGGAGTCCGTCATCGCCGCAGCGGGTGGCTCGAATCCTCGTGAGACCCGTGCGGTCCTGCTCGGCACGGTGGCCTGCGTCTCGGTCCGGCGATGTGCGGATCTCATCACCACCCTCGCGGGCAAGCCCATGCCGAAGATGCCCGACATCTTGCTGGAGGCCCGCCTCGAACTCCTCCTTGCTGAGGTCGATGGACAGACGCTTGCCGGGGTGCGGCTCTCGGGCGCGGATGGATCGGAGCTCCGAGCTGAACTCGAAAAACTCGAGGTGGTCGTGGGATCGACCTGGGTCGTCGAGAGCGAGGTTGAGACGTCGCCCGACTCGGTCGTGGTGTCTTCGTCCGCCGTCGTGGCCAAGACCTTCGCCGCAACACCGCCCGCCCCCTTCGATACCCGGCCAGACGCGACGCTCGTCGCTCATGTCGACTCTTCCAAGCTCGGCCGCGCCCAGCGAGAACGCCTCGTCTCCGATGCCCGCGCGGCCGGAGACGCCGCGGAGGCGAGCGAGCTGAGCACGCAGAGCTTCCGTCAGGTGATGCGGAGCGAGCAATGGATCTCGTACCTCGAGAGCAACGCCTCGATCGACGCGTCCCTCCGTCACGCCGGGACGACGCTGTCCTTCGACGCCACGATCACCCCCGAGTCCGGCTCCCCACTTCAACTGGACTACCAGCGGGCGTCCGAGGCCACCTCCCGGAGCGCCTCGATCGTCCCCTACGCGAGTGCGTTCTCCGGCTCGTTGGTCCTTCCCATTCCCCTCGACGACCTCGAACGCTCCGAGGCCCAGGGGTTCCTGCAAGAGGTTCGGCAGATCCTCCCGATCGCGATCGCACAGGCACCCGCAGCGTATCGCCCGGTCCTGATCGAAGACGGCGCCGCCCTCGTCGATGCGCTGGACGACGACTTCGCGCACAGCTCACACATCGATGTCGACCTCGCAGCGAACCTCGTGGTCGACGACGCGGCAACCCTCTCCGCGGCCGTCACCGGATTTGCCAAGAGCGGTTACCCGCAGGTGGTCAGACTGACGGACGCGTTGGCCCGCGCCTTCCCGCAGCCCGGGGTCACGGTGCTCGAGCCTCCGGTCAGGGACTACGACGTCGCGCTGTTCGACCTTGATCTGGCAGCGATCCTCCCGCCCGTGGCGCCCTACTTCGGCAAGCATCCGCGGGCAGCCCTCGGGGCCTCGCACGAGATGCTGTGGTTCACCCTGGGCACCGATCCTCTCGCCGCGATGGACCGCCTGCACAAGCGGGCGAAAGACACGAACGCGAAGACCTCGGACGCATCCCTCCGGCTCCACTTCAACCTCATCGAGGCCATGTCGGCCGACCCCAATGCCAACGTCGAGGCGTTCGACGGCTCGCTGATCGTCGACCTCCAGAGCAAGAATCACCCCACCCACAACGCGACGACAGGCACCCTCAGCATCTCGGGGCGGGATTTCATCCGAGGGTTCTTCAGCGGCATCCGCAACTCCTACCGGCGCTGAAGATCCGATGGCGTCCCCGACAACGGGAGTCGCACCACAAACCGAGTGCACCCAGGCCGACTCTGCACATCGATCGTCCCTCCGTGAGCCCGGACCAGCCCCCGCACCACGGCGAGGCCCAGGCCGATGCCTTGCTGGCGGTCGGTCGTGAAGAAGCGGCCGAACAGCTTCTCGGCGGATTCGGGAGCGATGCCGGGGCCGTCGTCGATCACCTCGAAGACCACCTGGGTGTCCGAACGCGCCGCCCGAACCTCGACCTCGGACCCACCGTGTTGGGCAGCGTTGTCGAGCAGGTTGCCGACCACGACTTCGAGTGCGGCACGACTGCCTGCGATGACTCCGGCGCGGCCCTCCACGGCGACACCGTGCGACTCGGCGAACCGATGAAGCAGGGTATCGAGGTCCACCTCCTCGTTCTTGGTCAGCCGTTGCGCGCGACCCAGCTCCAGCAACCCGCCCACGAGGTCATCCAACCGACGCAGCTCGGAGATGCCGGTGTCGAGGAACCTCTCCCGTTGCTTCGAGGGCATCGAAGGATCGTCGCGTAGCAGCTCCAGGGTTCCACGCAGGGTCGCGATCGGGGTCCGAAACTCGTGGGCAGCGTTGCCCGCGAACGCCTCCGCGCCATCCATCCGGCGACGAAGTCGTTTGCCCATCGTGTCCACGGCTTCCGCCAAAGAACCGACCTCGGCCACCCTCGAGCCCCGCACCGATGCGAGCAGGCCCACGTCGTCGGAACCGGACGCGATCGACTGGGCTGCTGAGACCAAGCGGCGAAACGACCGACTGCCGAAGTAGCCGCCGGTCAACGCGACGAGTACCGCGATCAGTGCGATCGCCAGCACCCGCCACACCAACGGCGAGCCCATCTGCACCATGGCTTGCACCGGAGCTCGCGGCGTGCGGCTGACGACGACCGCGCCGACGATCTCTCCGCGCACCACGATCGGGGCGGCCACGAACAGCCGGACATCGCCAAAGCGGCTCGGGCCATCCAGCAGGGCGCGGCGGGTGATCCACGCGGGATCACGAGGGCGGGCGTTGCGACCCACCGCGCCGAGGAGTGCGGCCCGAACTTCGGGTGCATCCGCAAGCGAGCGGTCGTTCGGGGATACCGAGCTGGCGACGATCCGGGCCTCGGTATCGACCACCTGCAGCCCGATCAGCACCCGCTCTCGCGCTTTGGAGAACCGGGGCCTCGCCCTCTGGGCGACCTCGGTGAGTGAGCGTCCGGTGTCTTCGACTTCCGCCGCCAGATTCATCGCCCAGGTTTGCGCCTGCCCCTCCAGCGCGTGCGAAGTTTGGGAGCGCAGATCGTCGGCGAGGACACCGGTTAGCAGCAGCGCCACGACTGCAACGAGCCCGACGACCACGTGCGACACCAACAACCACACCGCCAGCGACCACTGAGGACGACGACCCACCTCAGACCTCCATCGGCGAGCGAAGCCGAAACCCCACACCGTGCACCGTCTCGATGGGGTCCAGACCGTGCGGCCGTAGCTTCGCCCGGATGCGGCGCACGTGCGAGTCCAAGGTGCGTTCGCTGACCGAGCGACCATCGGGATAGGCGTCTGCTGCGAGTTGGCCCCGATCGAGAACCCGAGTGCGAGCCCGGACCAGGCCGCTGAGGATTCGGAACTCGGTCGCGGTGAGTCGGATCTCGACGCCGCGGGCGAACACTTGATGAGAGGCAACGCTGACCCGAAGGGCGCCCACCGTCAGGTCCGGTTCGACACCGCCAGGCGGCTCGCCGCGGCGCAAGATCGCTTTGACCCGGCTGACCAACTCTCGAGGACTGAACGGCTTGGTGACGTAGTCATCCCCTCCCAGATCGAGGCCGAGCACCCGATCGACCTCGTCCCCGCGGCAAGACAGGAACAAGATCGGCACCCCGGAGGTCGCGCGGAGCTCTCGGCAGACGCTCAGACCATCGAGGCGGGGCAGGTTGACGTCGAGGACCACCAGGTCCGGCCGATGCTCGGCAAAAACGCGGAGCGCTTGTTCGCCATCGGCCGCCTCCACCACGGTGAAGTCGTCACGCGCCAGGGCGTAGCGCACGACTTCGCGCAGGGGAGCGTCGTCATCCACAACGAGAATCCGGTGATTGGGTTTCATAGGGTCCTCCCCAGGTCGAACTCCGTGATCTCGTCCAGAGCGCCGAGTCGGGCCCGCAGATCACCGAGACGCTCCTGCACGGGCACTGTATTCCCGGCCAACGAACGAAGCCCGATCGACAGGCGCAACTCCACCATGCCTTGCACCACCGCTTCGACCTCGGCGGCCGCGCGTGCACGGGCAGCCAGCAGGGCGGCCAGCCCCGGCGCATCCCCAGACGAGGCCCGGACATCGACGACGAGCGCGTCGACCATGCCCACCCGTTGGTCTGCGCGATGCAGGTCGGCGACCAGCTCGTCCAAGTCTTCGACCACGACCACACTCTCGGCGCGCGGGTCGGACATGGTGCTGCGCAGATCTTCCGCACAACGATCGATCCGGTCGCACAGAGGGCCGCTCGCCGAGGGAGGCGGTCCGGCCGACAGCAGCGGTAGGAGCAACGGCCAACATCCCAGCGCCGAGACGGCGACCGCACTTCTCACCCCGCGGCGTCCGAGCACCCAGGCCACCGTCGCGCCCACCACCAGGTACGTCGCGCCGATGCCGATCCACAGCGCGGGAAGGTGGACGACGTCGTTCACGGCGTCTCCTTCGCGAGCGCAGGCGGCGTGGCGAGCAGCCCTTCGGGCCGAGCATCCCATCCGTCGTAGCGGCCCCGAGCCGAGCGCCAAGAGGCCAGCGTGCTGGCGAACACGTTGGACTCCACCGGTCGCAGAAACGCCACGTCTGCGCGTGGGCGTGCGACGAACGGTCGAAGCACCCACCCGCTTTGGGCGACGACGACCCCCACCGCAAGCGCCGCAAGAGCGTTGGCCAGGACCTTCGCCGCGCCAGAGCCCGGCAGGACCCGAGCCACGGTGGCCAGGCCGACCGCTCCCGAGGCCAGGACCGAACCGCACAGCACCAACACGGCCCAGTGGTAGTCGACGTTCACGGAGAACAGCAGCCACAGCGCGGGGCTTGCAACAGCGAGCAGCAGCGCCGAGCGAGCGCAGCCGACGAGGACGGCCAGCGCAACTTGGCCGTAGTTCACCTCGATGCCGCACACTCGGTGAAAGGCTCGAACCGCAGGCAGCGTGACCAGCACGGGCACCACCCACAACAGCGGCAGCTTGATCGAGGCGTACAGCAACTGCAGGCCACCGCGGTAGGTCCCCACCACGCCGCCGAAGATCGCTGCCGAGGCCAACGCGATCAGAAGCAAGACGGGTCCGTGGTCGTGCAGGACCCGACGAGGGTCGTCTCTTCCCAGCCCGACGGGGTCGCGGATCAGAGCCGCGCAGGTATCCAGCAAGGAGGTCTTCCGATCCATCAGAGCACCTCCAGGGCGGTCTGGCCCACCGCAACAGCAACTCGAAGTGCGACGAGGGCTGCCAGCGCCGCCCACCCCACGACGAACCCGGGGCTGTCCCCCGTTGCTCGTCGCAGCATCTGCAAGGTCACCCCCGCACACGACAGGCCCACCGCCGCAAACCCAGCCACCAGCACCAGCGGCCACAGCCCGGTGGTGGCGACCAAGAACAACGCAGCCGGTGCGATCCCCAACGCGACGCTACCGGCCGCGGTCAGCCCCTGGCCGAGCGCGGCGACGGGCGTCTCGGTGGCGACATTGGGCCTCAAGAACAGGTGGCCGGCGACCAGCGCAGGGCCGGTCAGAACCATCGCCCCCACCAGGCCCGCCACCGGGATCGTGGAGATCGCCGCGATCACCTGGGGCGAAGGGGCACCGATGGCCGCGCTCAATCCGAACAGGCCCAGCCCACCGATAGCAGCGAGGACCGCCGGAACCGACGGAGCACAGATGGGGGTCGTTGGCCGGCTCGGCGGACTCGCCCCACGAAGGGCCGGCTGCGGGACACCGCCCATCGCCGGCCCACTCGACACGATTGTTTGGCTCATGCACTTGGACTAGCAACGCAGCCGCGCCAGTCCGGGTCGATGCCGTGCGGGTCCTGAGGCGAAGGCGTGCAGATTCTGTGCAGACGCCGACGGATCAGGACGGAGAGCCACCGAGCGGCAACACCTCGGCCTGGCGGAGACCGCAACGCGGAGCGTTCACGCGCCGATAGGCAGGGCACACGCATGATATGTACCCGGCGCATGGCTCACTCCAACTTTGCGCATGCGTTTCGCCCTGGGGCTCGCTTCGAACTGTCTCTTATACACATCTCCGAGCCCACGAGACCTCTCTACATCTCG
>OJGU01000406.1_pt1 | contig 26428 bp, 21 predicted proteins | sample 1594741 | NCBI WGS metagenome assembly OJGU01 (sample SAMN05416841, study PRJEB24817) | seawater metagenome | isolation source: Sea water | place: Canada:Atlantic | collected 2013-07
CCCCTGTCGTGGCGAGGAGGATGGCGGCGGCGATGATTCGGGCCCGGCGACGCAGGCGCGCTCGGGGCTCGGGACGCATCGGTGGCTGGAGGGCGAGGCCCACGGCGAACAACCCTGGAGTGAACAGCCACAGCATCACGAGAACGAACAGGTTCGTCAGGTAGTAGAACCCGGGGTGCGAGGCCAGGACCCAGACCCCACAGGCACACAGCGCCACAGCGAGCCAGGGCAGCGAACGACGCACGACGCCAGCCTGTGGAAGGGGAGTCTCCAACACCGCGTTCAATGTAGCCGGATCACACTGGAGCGCCATGTCCCGGCTCTCGGACCGGGTTGTCTTACCCACGTTCTTCCGGATCGGGTTCTCGCGGTAGGTGTCCTGGGTGGACATCCATGCACGCCTCCTCGTCGCCCCGCGGTCCGAGGGGGCTTGTGTCCACGCAGATCGATCCCGAAGACCGAACCCGAGCAACGCTCGCCGGGGTGCAAGGATTGCCGCCAAGGTCCCGCCTTGTGCCAAGGCCTGCTTGGGCGCTCATATGGCACAGCGCCACGTGGCTTCGTGTTCAGGGGGATTCAGCAGCGAGCCGTGGTCGGGGTTCTCCGCGTCGCGCGCGGGCGGTAGACTCCCCTTCACCCCGTGGGCGAGAACATCTACAAATCCGAGTTCGCCGACTCGGACTACGAAGCGTTCGGCACTCGGCTGGAGCAGCAGCTGGATGTGTTACGCGACACGCTACGCACGCCGGCGTTCAATCGACACAAGCCGAGTTTCGGTGCCGAACTCGAGGTGTACCTGGTCGACAAAGATTTGGCCCCGGCACCGGTCAACGAAGCCTTGCTCGAGCTGTCCGGAAATCCGCAGCTGACGCCCGAGCTCAACCGCTACAACCTCGAGTTCAACCTGTCTCCAGTCGATGCGGTGGGCTCTCCCTTTGGCGCGATGGATGCGGAGCTTCGAGGGTTCCTCAGCGATCTCGACGCTCATGCGAAGAGCATCGATGCCCGGGTGGTGCCGGTGGGGATCCTGCCTACGCTCCGCGAAGAGCATCTGTCCCTCGAATATATGACGGACCGGCCGCGGTATCACGCGCTCAGCGAGGCCCTCGCGCGGGAGCGCGGCGATGGGGTACCGATCAAGATCAACGGCAAAGATCCGCTATCGATGCGCGGCGAAGGTGTGACGGTGGAGGGCGCCAACACGTCGTTCCAGGTGCACTTGCGCTTGGCGGCGGATGACTTTGCGCGAGCATTCAATGCTGCGCAACTCACCACGCCGCTGGTGCTCGCCCTCTCTGCGAACTCGCCGATGGTGGCCGGTCACCGGCTGTGGCAGGAGTCTCGGATCGCGCTGTTCAAGCAGAGCACCGACATCCGCCTCAAGGCGCACCCCGATTGGCGTCAGCCGGCGCGGGTGTGTTTTGGCCAGGGCTGGGTGCGCGAGGGGGCGTGGGAGCTGTTCGCGGAGAACGTCGCGTTGCATGCCCCGCTGGTGCCGGCGCTCTACGATTCGGATGACGAGACGACTCCGCCACGCTTGCGCGAGCTCCGGCTCCACCACGGAACGATCTGGCCGTGGAATCGGGCTGTGTACGACACCTCGGACGGTGGGCACCTGCGCATCGAGTTCCGAGCGCTCCCGGCCGGGCCTACGGTGGTGGACATGATGGCCAACGCTGCGCTGGCGATCGGGTGGAGCGTTGCCCTGCAAGACACCATCGACGGACTCGTCGCGCGGCTTCCCTTTCGGACTGCGGAGTACAACTTCTATCGCGCCGCCCAGCACGGGCTCGACGCCATCATGCTGTGGCCCTGCGCGCATGGAGGCGGACTCGAGGAGCGCCCGGTCACGGAACTCATCGAGTCTTTCCTCCCGTGCGCTGCGGACGGGCTGGCGGCGCTCGGGGTGGATTCGAGCGACTCGGACCCCCTGCTCGATGTGGCCGCACAGCGCCTCGCGTCCCGCCAAACCGGCGCACGCTGGCAGCTCGACCACTACGAGCAACATCGTACGAAAGGCTCGGTGGACGAGGCTTGCCACGCGATGCTGGCGGGCTACATGGAGCGCATGACGCTCGGAGACCCGGTGGCTACGTGGAGCTGACGACCTGGACCAACCCCGACCCGGGCGCCATCCCCCCTCGGGTCGGTGACTTTCTGCGTTCTTTGCCCGGGCCGACCGCGATCGCGGTTCACGGGAAGGACCGCTCGCGCAGCCGTGTGCTGGTGACGCTCTCGCACGGCAACGAACCGTCGGGCCTCGAAGCGGTGCATCGCTGGCTTCGCTCGGGGCGAACGCCTGTTGTCGATGTGCTGGTGCTGTTCGGTTCGGTAGAAGCCGCCCGCGCGGAGCCGATGTTCTACTTCCGCATGCTGCCGGGGCACCGCGACCTCAATCGCTGCTTCAGGCCGCCGTTCGCGGACGCCACGGGGCAGCTCGCCGAGGCCATGCTGCACAGGATCCACGCTGCGAAGCCCGAGGCCGTTCTCGATCTTCACAACACCTCGGGCAGCAATCCGGCGTTCTCGGTCACGATCGGCGACTCCCCCGAGCAGCGTGCGCTGTCGTCGTTGTTTGCGCAGCAGATGATCGTGACCGACCTGCGCCTTGGCTCGCTGATGGAGCAGGACTTCGGGTGCCCGATCGTGACGATCGAAGCCGGGGGAAGCCAAGACGACACGGCCGCAGGAGTCTGCGACGCGGGACTCGAAGCCTACTTCTATCGTGACGAGGTGTTCGCCGACGCTGGCGAGGTCAGCCTGCTGGAGCATCCGTATCGTCTCGAACTCCAGCCACACGCCCGGATCGACTTCGCCGATCATGCGTTGCCCGATCGCGATCTGACGATGCGGGCGGACATCGAGCGCTTCAACTTCGCCCCAGTCCCTCCCAGCGAGCCGCTGGGGTGGGCCAGCGGTCTGGGCAGCCTGCGCGCGAGCACGGGACGCGACACCCGAGACGCACGCGAGTTCTTCCGCATCGAGGACGGTCGCATCTACACGCGCTGCACCCTCCGCATGTTCATGGCGACGACCCGCGCCGATATCGCGGCCTCGGACTGCTTGTTCTACTTCGTCCGCGAGGGTTGAGACAGCCGGTGCAATTGCGGTCTCGGGTGGCTTCGGTGCCACCCGGGAACCTCGAGCCCCTCGGCGCACACTGACTGCGTGATGGAGCGAGACACGATGGCCGGCCTGCTGTTCTTGTTTGGCGCGGTGCTTCCAGCGTGCGAGATCGAGATCCCCGATCCCGACGGTGTGCTCTCCGGCGGCCCGGAAACCGCGGGCGGCGGGACAACCGGCGGCAGCGACGACGACAACGACACGAACGGTGAGGACCCCAGTGGCGGTTCACCCGACGACGACTCGACCACGGGTGGTGACAACGGCTGGACGACCGCGCCGCCCACGGGCAACCCCAGCGGCGGCAATGCAAGCGCTGGCTCGGACACCGATGGCGGCTCCGGCACCGGGTGGGGATCCGAGGGCTCGGGCGGCAATGACCAACCGACCGGTGGCGCGGCAGAAGGCGGAAGCTCGGGCTCGGGCAGCAGCGGATACGGCGGGTATGGGTCGAGCGGCTACGGGTACGCGCTGCCCGACGCGGACGAGGACGCGGCGTGCCTTGGGTGGGCCGACTGCCTCCCGGTCGCTCGCTGAGTTGGCCCCCAGACGCCGGTAGGCGAGTCGTTGGAACCCTGAGGAGTCCTGGTGCGTCTCATCCAATGTGCGCCTCTCTCGTCGGACCCTGCTCTGCGCACTGAGCGCATGGAGTCTCGCTGGCTGCGACACGACAGCTCAGGCGGCCCAATCACACAGAACGCCCAACGCGGGCCCGAACCCGCCCGAAGCGGAGCCGCCCGAACCGGAGCCGCCCCAGCCGCCCCCAGAGGCCCGCGAGCCTCAGACGCGTGCGACCGTCTACTTGGTCTCGCTGGGCCCGTTCGATGCCGGAATGCTGGATGCCATCGAAGCGGGGCTTGCGGATGAACTCCAGGTCGAGGTCAAGCGTCTGGGTCGCAAGCCCCTGCCCAAGTCGGCCTGGTACGCGCCGCGCAAGCGGTTCCGTGCCGACATCATCCTCGATCACCTGCCCACGCTGATCCCCGATGAACCCGAGTCCACCCGCATCCTGGCTCTGACCCAAAAGGACATCTCCACGACCAAAGGCAAGTTCAAGGACTGGGGGGTCTTTGGGCTCGGCAACATGCCGGGGCAGGCGGCCGTGGTGTCGAACTATCGTCTCAAGCGCAAGGCAAAGGGCCCCAAACATCTGCGCCGCCGTATCGTGAACACGGCGATCCACGAGGTTGGCCACATGCTCGGCTTGGCCCACTGTACCGAGCACGACGAGCGGTGCCCGATGCAGGATGCCGAGGGCAGCATCGCCAACACAGACGCCAGTACGGGGCACTTGGGGCCACAGTGCCGCGCCGAACTCGAACGCGAACTCCCGCGCCGCTAGATATGGTCTAGTCAGTCACTGATGCGCTGTCTCGTTGCGTTCGGTTTGCTCTGCACGGTGTCGTGCGCTCCCAAGGTGGAGGCCACTGCAGGAAGCGGTGAGCCGGCGCCCGAGGCCAGCCCGACGGTGGAGGCGGAGACGGCGGTGGTCGAGGTATCGGGGACAAGGGCACTGGTCCTCGCCGATGACACACTGCTTCGGATGGCGCCCAGCGGCAGAACCGAACCGGTCGTCTCGGCCATCGGATGGACCGAGTGCAGGGTGGACGAAAGCTACGGCGTGACGTGGCTCGCGTCTGATACCGAGTTGGCGTTCTATGATCCCAAGGAGGAGCGGGTGACGAAAGTCGCCACCGGCATCGCCCGGCCAGAGCCAGGGATCATGGTTTGGCGCGTGCAGCATCGGATGGACGCCGCTCCGTTTCCGTTCCCCTCCGCCGGTACCGCCGACGGACTCGAAGACTGCGTCGCGCTTGTTGTCGACATGGACGCGGCACAGATCGGGGGAGCCGCCGTGTCCGAGGGAGACCGCGACTGGTACTGCTTCGTCGAGGACACGATCGGCAGCGACGAGCCCAAACTCGTCGACGAGCAGCTCGCGGTGAAGGCCGCCTACGACAAGGCGGAGCTGGTCGGCAAGGAGGCCCTCGTCGCGCTCGAGGCTCGTCGAAAAAAGGACGGCAGCCTGACACGCCCGCGAACATCCATTCGCCCAACTGCGCCGGAGGTGACCGTCGAGCAGAGCCCCTGCGAGGAGGGCGGTTGCGGGGCGGCGACCTACCTCGGCGGTGGCCGTCTGTGGAAGGTCGTCACGTCGAACTCCCGCGGGGACTTCTTCCACGAAGGCTGGCAGATCTACGACACGAAGACCAAGACTTGGTGGGACTTGGCCACGGACGAGCACACGGATCAGCCCAGCCAGGATGGGGAGTCGGGGAGGATGAATGTGAGCCCCGACGGCAGCTGGGCGGTGTTCGGCGGCAAGGTGTTGTCATTGAGCGACGCCACCCTGCTGGGCACGATCACAGGCGAGTTCTGCGGATGGGAGTGATGCCCATTCGTCAGTCCAAGCGGCTCATGATCTCGACGTCCCAGGTCTGCACCGATCCGCTGTTGGCGTTGTCCACGGTGTCGCGAACGATCAACGTCCACGTGCCGTTGACGGACTCGTCGCCGGAGAACCCGGTGGGTACGATCGGGACGCCGCCAGGGTGCAGCTCGGTGCTCTGAAGGTTGGCGACGGAGACTTCGTTGCCGTCCGGGTTTCGCAGCTCGATCTCCAGCTCTTCGGGCGCGGGGTGGTCGAGGTCGAGCAGGATGGTCACGTCCATGTCGACGGTGGTGAGGCCGCTGACCTCCATGGAGAGCTCGGCGGTCGCACCGCCTGCAGGAATGGTGACGGCACCGCCGGTGAACACGCCGCTGTTTGAGCTGTCCAAGCAGAGTCCGCCCGGGTCGTTGGCCAACACGGTGCTGCGAATGATGCCGGCGCAGAGCAGGCCCGTCGCACAGGGCGAGTCGAGATCGCACGCCATCGATTCGGCCGCTCCGGCGGCGCACGAGGCTTCGAGCACCGCGGTTTGGTCGTCGATGTCTTCAACCTTGCCGTCCAATGCGTCGAACGAGAGCAGGGTGTCGGCGGGCCAGATGAACTCGTAGGTCTCGCAGTCGTCCGCCGGATCGACTTGGTCTCCCGCGACGCTGAGCGTGTCGCCCTGCCACGAAAGCGCATTCACAGCGAGCGCGTGGCCGGGGTAAGGCTGCGGGCCGCGGGATCCGAACAGCACCCACTGGTCCGGAAACGTGACTCCGGCCGGAACCGGCGCGTCGGTGAACGATGCCCACTGGTCGCCGGTCGTGACCACGACCCAACCCGGCGGCACGCGTGCGGTCAGCTCGAGGATGCTCGGGTCCTGGACGGTGAAGGGCACATCGACGGCGCTGGATCCGGTGGTGTCGCTGGTGCTCGAGCTCGATTCGCCCTGCGTCTCAGTCGAGCCGGTGGTGGTGCTGCCCGTTGTGGAGTCGTCGGTGCTCGAGGACCCCGTCGTGTCGGTCGTCCCGGTGGTGCTGCCCTCGGCCGACGCCGTCCCGGTCGTGGTCGTCCCAGGCAGACCGGTGCTGGAGGTGTCGCCGGTCGTCGTGCCGCCGCTTGCGTCTGTGCCGGTCAACTCGGGGCTGCCGTCGTCGCCGCAACCGTAGGCGCAGCACAACAGCGCGCCGAGAAGAAGAGCCCCGGGCGGGGGCGTGGTGAGACGGACTCGGGCAGCGGCTCGCATGATGGGGCGCAGGCTAACCCAAACCGAGCCGCAGCTCCGCTGTCGCCAAGATGCGCCTGGGCACGGTCGATGGCCGGCCCGTCGACCCTCACCGCGGGGTTCGTCACAGCGACCGGAGAAAAGCGCGCAGGTCCGCGCGTCGTTGCGCGGTGACCTCGACTCGGGGCTGCGAGTGCTCGAGCATGTCCACAATTGCGGGACCGCTTTCGTTCCTCAATCGGCGCAACAGCGAAACCCGACCGCCGAGTAGCGGTCCTCGTCGGGCTGGATGCGAAGTCGCGCTCCCATTGAGCACTTCATTCCGATGCCCGAGTGGTTGTAGCTGCCGCCTCGCACTCGGCACCCGTCCTCGTCACAGGAGTCGACCCACTCGAGCGCGTTGCCGCCCAGATCGTAGACGCCTGCGTAGGCTTCATCGGGGGACTGGCAGCCGGGGTGCGTCGCGACTTCGGTCTGAGCCCACCCTTCCTCGGGCGAGTCCCAGCAGACATGCGCCGACTCCTGTGCCCCGTAGGGATAGGGAAACTGGCCGCCGGCGGAGCACGCCGCGAACCATTGATCGACCGCGGGATCATCGTAGTCGTCGACCGCGGTTGGACCCCCGCCGATGGCACCACACAAGCGCTTGTCGTGCGCTTCGCAGAACCCTCGGGCGTCGCACCAGTCGACACAACCGACGGGGCGCTCCAGGAATCGATCCAGGCCCCACGCGCCGGTTGTTTGGCACGACGGCTCGTACAGGTTGTCCTCGCAGGACTCGGGCTGGCCCTTCGGTGCCTCCGCAAGCCACGCGAAGTACTCACCCCGAGTGACCTCGTTGGCGTCGATGCAGAACCCCTCGGGCAACCGTTTCATCAAGCCGCCCGCAGACGGGCAGGGGTCCCCACCTGGCACCGGGGCGGGTGGCGAACTCAACGAGCGTTGCGAGATCGTGGGATCAGGTGCGCCCGCGCCTGCATCGCAGCCGACGCAGGCGAAGGAAGCGACCAACAGAATTCGTGTGTTGCGCAAGGTCATGGCTCACCACAGATGCGGAGGGGAGTTTGTGTAGGGGGCGTCGTCACCCATCAAGAAGCGCACGACCTCCCCATCGAACAGGTTGTCGTGCGTCTCCTCGCCCGACACCTCGCGAAACTTGTAGGGCTCGCCGACGTCGCCGTCGACCTCGTTGCTCTCGAGTCTCAGGCAGTCGATGCGTGAGCCCAGCACGCCGAAGTTCGTCAGCGTGTTTCCCCGAACGACGAACGACTCCGTCCTGGCCATGTGCAGCCCGGCGTCGATGAAGACGTTGTCCTCAAAGTAGTTCGGCGCTGTGTTGCCGTTGCGGGTGCCTCGGCCCGGGCGGTCGGGGTCGTCGCGGGAGTACCCGATCAGGCCCCAGCGACCGTTCGAGCTACCTACGGTCACGGTGATGGTGTTGCGCCGGATCACGTTGTCGGACTTCCCCCAGTGCACGATCGGTCCGTCTGTCTGGGGCTCGGTCAACCCGGTTTGGTCGCAGATGTTGTCGAGGAACCAGAGGTTGGTGCCGTCGGTATTGACCAGGTCGCCGCCGAAGTTCTCGTGGAAGTTGTTGTCGCGGATCAGGATGTCCGCGCTGCGAAAGTCCAGGCTCTCGACGTCGACCCCGAACTGGGGACTGGTGCCATTGATGTGGTGGATCTCGTTGCCCTCGATCAGCACCCGGACCCCGCCTACAATCGAGACCCCCTGCCGACGGTTGTCGTGGATCTCGTTGTTTCGAATCGTGATGTCGAAGCACGAGTTCCCCGCATCTCCGGAGCCGACGATCAGCACGCCATCGCCGGTGACGTCGCGCAGCTCCATGTCCTGCACCAGCACGCGCTCGGAGTTTCCTTCGATGCAGATCGCGTGCCCCTCATCGTGCGCACCGCCACCTTCGTAGATGTGGGTCTCTCGGTCGCCGGCGATCGTGCCGCCGCGGATGACCACGTCTTGCTCTCCGCGGACCGCAATGACGCAGTAGTTCCAGCGGTCGTTGGTCTCCATCGTGAGCGTCGCGCCCTCGAGCAGCTCGAAGACCATGTTGGAGGGAAGGGTGATGCCGGCCCAGTAGATGTCGTTGCCCTCGCGGCCCACGAGGTAGTCTCCTGCCGGCACACTGAACTGGCCGTATCCCTCGGCGTGGGCCCAGTCGATCGCCTCCTGCAGACCTTCGGTGGTCGCCGCGGCATCGGTCCCATTGGTGGAGACGCCCCAGTCTCCGGGGATGAGCAAGTACTCACCCTCCGAAGTTGCAGGCGGCTGTACTTCAGGCATGGGCGCGGGCGGATCGAACGAGCACAGCTCGGTGTCGAGCGGACCGGAGTTGCCACCGGTCGAGCTGCCGGTCGTGTCCACGCCGGGCCCGGTCCCATCGAGCCCGCCCGTGGATGTCGCGTCCGATGTTGAGAGGTCGCTCGTCGAGATGTCCCTGGTCGCGGCAGACGATCCGGTGTCGGTCTCGGTGCCAGACCCGGTGCCTTCGGGGGAGCTGCAGGCCATGCACGTGACCAAGAGACAACAACCGGTCCATCTCATCGACACACGATATCTTACTTTGTGGCACTGAGTGTCTGCGCGCTGCGCCGGTCTCAGGGCTTTTGTGCTTAGGGGGGTTCGGCTCCGAAGGGGTCCGCGTCCCCCAGTGCCGAGGTTCCGGTGGATGCCCTGCGCCCTCAGGACACCTGGGGCTCGCATCGTGTCCCGATGATTGCCACGTCGCCGTCGTTGAAAGAGGCGTTGAGCGCGGTACAGCCAACAAGGCCTACTACGCTCATGCAGGCCAGCGGGGGCGCCCTGTGGCTGCTTCTGGGATGTGTGGACGCTGTGGTCAAGGGTAACGAAGGCGTCTGCGTCGGCGATACTCCACAAGATGGAGCGGCGCGGCTTTGTACTGGGAACCGTGGCGAGTGCGCTGATGGGCTGCGCGAACTCTCCGAACGAGCAGCCCCAGACGGCGCCGGAAGTCTCACCAACACCGGGCGCGATTGTGGTTGGCGGATCCAACCTCTCCGTCGTGTTTGAAGGCGAACCTCCCAACCTGCCGCGGTCGGCCTATGAAGGGTGGGTTCGTACCTCGGCGCAGATGATCGCCGACTACTACGAAGGCACGTTCCCGGTCCCCGGATTGGAGGTCACCGTGGTCCCGCGTGGCGGCGGTGGGGTTGGATTTGGGAGTCACCGGCAGGGGCGATGGATCCGGGTGCGTTGCGGCCGAGGCACCCAGCAGCGCTCGTTGGATCGGGACTGGGTGATGGTGCACGAGATGCTGCATGCCACCTTCCCCGACCTGACCGACCAACACCGTTGGATGCAGGAGGGCCTGTCGACCTACGCCGAGAAGATCGTTCGCATTCGAGCGGGCAACATCACCGAGGAAGACATGTGGTCGCGGCTGAGTGGGTCCATGCATCACGGACGACCCCGTGCGGGCGACCGCGGTCTCGCCAAGACCCATACGTGGGGGAGGACGTACTGGGGAGGCGCGCTGTTTTGGATGGTCGCCGACGTGGATATCCGAGTGCAGACCGAGAACCGAAAGTCGCTCGACGACGTGCTCCGCTACGTTGCCTCGATCGGTGGTAACGCCCGGCAAATGTGGGAGCCGCAGCGCGTCTGCGAGGCGGCGGACAAAGCCACGGGAACCCGCGCCGTGTCGCAGTTGTACGACCGCATGGCAAAGGCCCCCGGCGACGTCGACCTCGATCGCTTCTGGGCGGATCTGGGGATCATCCGTGCCGACGATGACTCGGTGAGCTTCGATGATGCGGCTCCGCTCGCGTTCGTGCGGCGGGGCATCGCGACCGGGTAGGGGACCTCACGCCTACTGTGCTTCGGAAAGCACGCGCCGAACTTCCTCGAACGTTGTCACGCCCTCGAGCACCCGGAGAATCCCGGCCTCGTACAGCAGCTTCATGCCGCCGGCCCGTGCTTGAGCAATGATCTCCTCGACCGTCGCCTCCCTCCGAATCAGTGCCCGCAACGCGTTGTCGACCGTGAGCACCTCGTACACCGCAGCCCGACCTCGGTAGCCGCTGTTGAAGCAGTTCGAACAGCCGCGCCCCTTCTTCAGGGTGGCTCCCTTGAACATCTCGTCGGTCACGCAGAACTCCGTACGCTCGGCCTCGGTCATCTCGTACGGCTCGGAACAGTTGGCGCAGACCCGGCGGACGAGGCGCTGTGCGACGAGCATCGCCAGGGCGTTGGCAAGGAGGTAGTGGGCGACGCCCATGTCCTTGAGCCGCATCAAGGACTCGGCCGCGCTGTTGGTGTGCAGCGTCGACATCACCATATGACCGGTCAGTGCCGCCTTGATCGCGATCGCGGACACCTCGGAGTCTCTCATCTCGCCGATGAACACAACGTCCGGGTCTTGCCGAAGGATCGAACGCAAGCCGCTGGTGAAGGTCACGCCCGCGGCCACATTGATCTGCACATGGTTGATGCCGTCGATCGTCGCTTCGACGGGGTCCTCGAGCGTGACGATGTTGACACCGGGCCTGTTGAGCTCCGCGACGCCTGCGTGGAGCGTGGTGGTCTTTCCGCTCCCGGTGGGCCCGGTGACCAGGACGAGTCCTTGCGGGAGCGCGATGGACTTCTTGAAGCGCTCTAGATCCGCTGGGCCGAATCCGATGCTGTCCAGCGTGGTCAGGCTCGCGTCTTTCTTGAGCAGGCGAATGACGCACTTCTCGCCATAGACGGTGGGCAACGTCGACACCCGGTAGTGACAGGTTTCCCCTTCGTAGCGGATCGCGATGTGACCATCTTGAGGTTCGCGACGGTTGGCGATGTCCATCTCCGCCATGATCTTCATCCGGGTGATCATCGCGCCGTGCAGGCGCTGTGGCGGCGTGATCAAGTTCTGCAGGACACCGTCGATTCGGAGGCGAATCCGAAGATACGTTTCGTACGGCTCGATGTGCACGTCGCTCGCCTTGCGGTTGATCGACTCGACGAGCAGAAAGTTGCAGAGCGTGACGATCGGCGCCTGCTCGCCGGCGATCTTGAGGTTGTGAACGATGTCTTCGGCGGACTCATCGTCCGCGCTGCCCTTGTGCCCCCCGGTATCGACCGCCTTGACCGCGCGCGCGTAGAACTCGCCGCCCTGGAGGATGTCCTCCATCAGCGTCTGGCTCTCGAGGTGCTCTTCGACGAAGGACTTGAAGTCCGACTCCGTGCACGAGACCACGATCAGACGTTTGCCGGTCGCGAACTGGATGTCGTCGATCGCCGTCAAGTTGAACGGATCCAGCATCGCGACATGAATCGTCTCGGTGTCGGTCTGGGTCGGAATCGCCTCGTACTTGAGGATGAGTTCGCGAGGGACCGCAGACAGGGCCGCCGAGTCGATCTTGAACTCCTCGAGGCGGATGATCTCGACGCCCAGCTGTTGGTGCAGGGCTCCTCTCATCTGGTCCTCGGTGCACAGCCCCAGCTTCACGAGGATCGAACCGAGCCTGCCACCGCCCATCTTCTGAACGCCCAGCGCCCGACGAACCGCGTCGTCGTCGACGACTCCGGCTTCGACCAGGATCTCGCCGAGCCTGAGTCGAGGCCGTTCCTTCTTCGGAGGTTCGGGCGGTGGGGGTTCTTCGACGGCCGGTGTTTCGTCGACCGCGGGTGTCTCGTTCGCAGCGGCGGTTGGTTGAAATCGCTCCGGGAGGGGAGGGGGAGTCGGACGACGGGCCGCTGTCACAATCCCCTTGTGGGGTGCGCGGCCGGCTCGTAAAGCCCCGATCCCGGCCGCTGGTAGGCGGCGGTGGTCCGCGGGGGGGAAAAGTGTGCCCACGCTTTGGGCCTCGCTGTCATCACGCTGCGCGGAGAAGGCGAGTGTCCGGTGGCGGCCCCTCCCGCTCCCAGATTCCGTAGTAGCGTTCGCCCATGGGTTCACAGAGCCGATGGTTGTCGCTGTTCGTCGCCGCGCTTGCTGGCTTGAGTGGGTGCGAGGGGGAGGACGCCGACGCGAAGTCGAAGACCCAGACGGAGTCGAAGACGACCTACTCCTGCGAGATCACCGTCGCGGCGGTGCCTGGCGAGCCCGAGTCGTACAAGGGGCAGGCACAAACCACCAGTGAAGCCGAAGCCGAGAAGCAGGCCTGGGACGCGGTCTGCGTCAAGCTCCCTGAGGCGGACCGCGGGGACTGTCGCGACAACGACAAGTGGAAGTACGCCAAGGGCACCATGAGCGGTGAGCTCGCCGGGGGGGCGACGCACTCGGTGACCATCACGCTGACTCGGGCGGTCAAGCCGGTGGAGCACAGCAGCGGGAGCATCGAGTCGGAGTCGTCGGAAGAGGAGGCCTGCAAGGAGGCGCTCGCGAAAGCCTGCGAGGCCGCCGGTGCGCCCGGGGACTGCCTCGCCGCGGGGACGCACGAGGAGCGAGGGCGGGCGGCGGGGAAGACCACCTACTCCGGTTGATCACGCGCTGGCCCGGCCGCCGCTCCGTCATTTCTCAGGCTCGTCTGCCGTCCAACTGCTTCGCCGCAGCTGCCGCCACTATGCCTCGGGGCCGGTCTATCCACCGAGAATGCCTCGTCTTTTTGATCATTGCACGAATTGATGTAATGGTTAGGGCAGGGACGAGGACGGGTCATGTTGGACATTCGCAGGTTGTTGGAGAAGAGCGAACGGCTGCAGTGGTCGGTCGACGACATTGATTTCACCGCGCCGGGGGCCGACCTGGTGCGCGACGAGCAGCTCGGCGAGCTCGCGCCGTTCATGTCCGATCTGTACTGGATCGAACGGGTCGCGGCGGTGGTGTTCGACGCGATGCGTTCGCGCGAGACCGACCCGGTGCGCCGAGCGATCTTCGCCAGCTTTGCGGCGGATGAAGCTCGCCACGCCGAGGCCGAGCGGCGGTTGATGGTTCGCTGGGGGATGCTCGGTCGCCGTCAACGACCACAGCCCAACCCCAGCGTCGCCAAGCTGCTCCACGTGCTCGAGCGGGACGCCCATCGCATCCATCCCTCGGTGTTCGCCGCGATCATCCCGATGACGGAGCTCGTGCTCGACGGGGCTCTGGTGAAGTTCCTGACCCGGGTCGTCGACGATCCGGTGTGTGATCAGGTCTTCGAGCACGTCAATGCCGACGAGGCGCGCCATATCGCGATGGACTTCTACATGCTCGAGCACTACGGGCATTCCTATTCGGCGATGACCAACACATTCGAGCTGGTGCGGTCGATCGCCCGCCCGCAGGGCATGTACGCGCTGTTGTTCGGCTACTTCCCCACTCTCACCCGCAGCCGCGCGAGCCTGGACCGGCTGGGCATCGACCTCGAAGACGTGACCGCGGCGATGAAGCGATACACCGGACTCGGACAGCGCAACCCCGACATCGCGCGACACCCCGCCTATCGATTGATGTCCGGCTACATCGACCTCGTGACCGGCAACGATCGCATCGGATCCGCGCTGGTGAGGATCTCGGACGTCATGGACGGTTTTCGAGGCGGCCCCATCGCCGCGTGAGAGGCCATGCACCTGATTTCGGCATCGAGGCTGTCACAGCCGCCGGCGTGCGCGTCTACCCAGCAGAGACCACGATGAAACATGCCAAGTTGACCCTGGGAGCCCTCCTCGCCACGTTCGCCCTTTCGGCGTGCGATTCGGGCGGTGCCGAGTATGCGAAGAAATTGGGCGAGTTCGCGGATCAAGCCTGCGCCTGCAAGGACACAGACTGCACGACGAAGGTTGCCAAGGAGCAGGCGGACTGGCTCGCGGCGAACGCCGACAAGGCCTCCAAGCTCAGCAGCGACGACGCGGAGGCCGTGACCGCCGCCGGGACGAAGCTCGCCGAGTGCACGACCAAGATCATGACCGAGGCTGCGACGGCTGCGATGCCGAAGTAGGGCGACGCGCGGAGCTGTCGAGCTTCAATCCGTTCGGCGAGGCCGGAGCGCACGTCACCTACCCAAACCTCTACAGTGAGTGCGGCTGTCGTTCGGGATGAACGTCGGTCGACCGAACACGTTGAAGGCGGGACGCCGTCGTCAGGAGACCACCCTTGCTGTCCAGATTGTATTTGCTGTCGACCGTCCTGCTCTTCGCCTGCTCGACCGAGCCCGAGTCGGAGCCGCCCGAATGCGAGAGCCTTCAGACCCGCGACGCGTGTGAGAGCGCGGAGCCGGTCGGACCCAACGAGATGAGCGGATCACTGGGGGGGTCATGCGTCTGGGAGGTGCGCGTGAACGCGGCGGTTCGCTCCGATGGCACCTGCGAGTTTGGGGAGCCCGCAGGTCGGTGTATCGGCGACTCCGTGTCGGGGATCGGCTGCGCCGGTTTCGGTTTCACGTGCAGCCCCGATGGGCCCACCGTGAAGGGAGCTTGGTCGGAGGAGGGGGACGAGACGGTGCTGGTCTCCGCGAACGTGTGTTCCAACTTCGAAGGCGCGACCGTGTGCGCGCACCCAGACATCGAAGAGCGTCCCGAGTGCGCGTGCCTATGCGATCCGGGCTTCCCCGGGTAGCTCGCGTCAACCGATCGGTTCGCAGCCCTCGACCGGGCCAGTGTCGTTGTTGTCTTCGATGCACTCGTTGAACGCACCCATGCTCATGCCGTCGTCATCCACCACGACCGTGAAGGAGTACGGCGGGTCCGCGGGCGGAGCGATCGGAAGCTCCAGCGTGAGCGTGCCGCCAGCCGGAATCGCGGCCTCGGTGACGAAGGTCTGCAGCAGTGCGCCGTCTTCATACAAGGACACGTTCACACCCGGGCCCACGCCCAGGCAGCCTTCGTTGATGATCTTGACCGAGAGGTCGAGCTCCGCCTCGGTGCAGCTGAACTGATCGAGGGTGAGATCGGCGGCGGTCAGGTCGGGCGCGCACAGAGCTTCGAGCGAGCCCTGACCGTTGCGCCGGTAGCTGTTGTACGGGTTGCCGACAGGCGTGGTCCAGTTGGGGTCCTCGACGTCCGGGATGCTGCCGTCCACGCGTACGTTGGTCACGTGATAGCTGTGCTGGTTCCAGATCGGGAGCGTGCCGACCCAGTTGTCGAGACGGTCCTCGAACACCTCGATGCCCGCATCCCCGATCGCGCCCTGGCCGGATTCGTTGTTCGTGCTGACGATGATCTCGGCTTTGAAGTCGCCATCGACGTCGGCAACGATCGGGTTCTCGGAGCGAGTCCGCGATGAGTTGATGTCGATGAACAGCACCTCCTCGTCGGTCATGATGCCGTCGCAGTTGGGGCCTCCGGGGCAGTCGGGCTCGGTCCCGGGATAGATGCGCAGGTACCACTCGTCGCCATAGATGACCTCGGATCGACCGTCACCGTCGAAGTCGAACACCGAAGAACCGGTGCGCTGGGAGCTGCCATCGCGGGTCTCGGCGTTCCACAGCTCCTCGAGGGCTTCGGTCCCGTTCCACTGGACCACCACGTAGTTGTTGCCGCCTGCGGTCCCGATGTCGGGGATGCCGTCCCCGTCGAAGTCGGCGATGTTGGGCGGGCCGCCTGCGCCACCACCGGTGATCGTGGCCGAGGCCATCGTCGCGCCGGTCTGGCCGTCGAAGATTGTGATCGCGTTGCTGCGCACCGTGACGACCTCGGGCAGGGCGTCGCCGTTGAAGTCGGCCACGCCGCAGTAACCATCGGCGGGTGTGCCTTGCCAGAGCATCGAGCCGGCGAAGTCGACCCCGACCGTCCCCGTGAAGGTGTAGACGGTGGCGCCGGCGATGAGCTCGGGGCGTCCGTCCCCGGTGAGGTCGGCAACGCAGGAGATGGGGCCGACGCCGTTGGTCCCGGTCGCGTCCCCAGCCGGAGCTTGGAACAAGATGGCCCCGGCGGAGTCGTAGATCGTGTGCCCGAACGCAATCTCGGGGTTGCCGGTGTTGTCGAAGTTGACGATCGACGGTGCCCCGGAGACGCCGCCGTTGTTGTGGTTCTCCGATACCCACAGCACCGTGCCGTTGTTTCCTTGAACGGCGATGAGCGCGTTGGAGGTGGCTTCGGTGATGACCTCGGGGATGCCATCGCCGTTGATGTCGCCGATCGCTGGGTGGGAGCCGGGGTCGGTGCGGTAGGCTTCGTCGCCCAGGGTCCACAGCGGCATGCCGGTGTCGCCATGAATCGCCCGGAGGATGCCGTTGGCTGTGTATGCGGAGTTTTGATAGGTGTTGAAGATGATCTCCGGGACACAGTCGCCGTCGAGGTCGGCGACCTGCGGAGTCATGACGCACTGGTGGAATTCCGGGAAGTCGTCCGCCGCAACTTCGATGTGCGGCCAGGTCGGCTCGCAGAATCCGGTGCCCATGTTGCAGACTTCCTCGGTCTGACAGCCAAGGTCGCATGCGCGCTCCTGCCGCACGCCCCAACTGAAGCGCGGGACGGGATCGAAGACGCCCACTTCGGGTTCGAAGGCACAGGTGGGGTCCGAGAAGTCGGGCACGCACTGGCCCAGCTGTGGATCGCAGACCTCACCGTCGCCACAGTCGGAGCCGACCTGGGTCGCACAGGCGGCTGCCGAGCAGACGTCCCCGGGGACGATGCACTGGCCGACGTAGCAGAGCTCGCCGCCGCCGACGTCGCAGCAGACGTCCCCGCAAGGATCATTGGCGCCGCAGTCGAGCACGCAGGTATCGCTGTCGTCACAGCGCTGGTCTGCGTCACAACATCCGTCGCCGCAGATTCGGCTCTCCGGACACGCTCCTTCGGTGGAGCTCCCCGTGTCCACGCCGGAGGTGCTCGCGTCCGTCGTTCCACTCTCGGTGTTGGTCTCGGTGCCCTGGGTGGTCAGCGTGAGCGTGCCTGGTCCGGATGCATCCGTGTCCCCGGCACCGCCCGAATCATCCCCGCAGCCACCGGACAATCCGGCCGCGAATCCAACCGGGAGCGCAATGAGCGTGATGCCGCGAGTCGCCTGAAACCGGGGAGCAAATCTCATGCCCGATTAGACACCAGTTCCGCCCGACTGTCCGAGCGCGGTTTCTCAGCGGCGGCGTCGCAGACCCAGCAGGGCAAACGGCAGCAGCAGGAGCGCCGTTCCTCCGTCAGGGCCACTGTGGCGGCATCCGCAACCGTCGTCGGATCCGTCGCCACCTTGCCCGGCGCTGTCCCCATCGGTGTCCGCGCCCTCGGTCATCTCATCGGAGGTGTCAGGGCTGTCCCCACTGCTCGCACCATCCGTGGCCCCGGAGGTTCCGCTGCCGCTTCCACTGCTTTGCCCACCGCTCCCATCGCCGCCGGTCGAGCCCGCCGCCGCATTGCCCACGGTGAACAGAATCTCGGCCGTCGTGGTGTGATCGGCGTGGTCCTGAACCATCGCAATGGCTCGGTAGGAACCGTCGGGAACTCCGGTCAGCTTGAACTCCAGCGCCCGGTCGTAGTCGACGGCTTGCGCGAGCTCTTCACCCGTGTCTGCGTCCTCGAGCGTGAGCTGCCAGCCGTAGCCGCCAAAGTCATCCCAGGGGTCGACCTGAATGATGACGTCCTCGCCGGTTTCGTACTCGGTACCGTCGGGCGGGCTCGTGATCTCGATCGTGGGTTCGACCATGTCGATGCCCGCGGGGGCGAACGTGGCGAACAGGGTGTTCTTGTCGTGCTGGGCGTCGGGCACTCCGCAGTGACAGCGGTTGACGCCGGTACACGCCGCACCCTGGCCCGACACGTTGATGGTGTCGGCGCAGCTGTCGTTGAAGCCCAGGTCGCCGCCCTGTGTGGGCGCATAGCCCGAGGCCATCACCGAGTCGGAGGCGTTGGTGTGACCCAGTCCGAGCGTGTGCCCGATCTCCTGGCTCGCCACGTTGGCTTGCTGCACCGCCGGAGAGCCCGGAAGGAACATGTAGCAGACGTTGCGCTGACCGAAGTCCTCGCAATCCAGCGGAGCCACGCCGCCGCTTGGGCCGGCGGTCGTGTCCGAGTAGTGGCCGCCCATCATCACCATTGTGTAGGGCAGGACCTTGGGCGGTCGCTCTTCGTAGACGATGCGAACGGCAAGGTCGTCGAAGTCGGCGGACACCGCTTGGGCAGCGGCGATGGCTCGCGTCTCGCCACCGGAGTAGACCGGGTAGGGGTGTCCGGTGCGAGCGATGCGTGAGAGGTCCTCGGCCGAGTTCTCGCCGCTGCTCGACATCGTCGCGCCCAGGTAGTTGAGATAGACCGTCGTGTGGCGCGGCGTCTCCCCGCCGGGGCGGGCGTCGTAGTCGTAGATGCCGCCGGGGACCTCTTCCGGAAACGCGCAGATCTCGTTGAGGTCGGGTGCTCCACCGCCGGCGACCGGCCCGATCTCGGCAGCGAAGGAGTCCGCCGCGTTGCCGACCATCTCCGCTCCATCCAGCATCTCCTGCGGCACGACCATGGAACCGATCTGGACCAAGCCGTTGCCCAGGTCGTGGGGTGCCTCGAGCTGAAGTGGGGCTTCCTTGTGCGTGTCACTCGCGTAGTCGTCGAGCGCGGAGAACGACGGAGCCGGCTGCGTGGGTGCTGCCTTGGGCGCGCCCAAATCGATCACCACCGCATTCGGAGAGGGGTTGACGTTCGGGTTTTGCACGACCGTTGGCCGGGCGCTCACCGTCGCTGGCAACGCGAGAGCCAGGAGGGCCAACAAGGGGGAGGTGTCCCGAAGCTTCGATCCGACCACGACGAGGCTGAGGATACCGACTCTCACTCCAAGATTGGGGGTTTCGGGAGGATCGGCAGCCACGGGCATGGCGCCGGCTACAGATCCCGCGACAGCGGCCCTTACAAGGCCCCTCGGCACAACGCCAGCTCGGAGTCTTCGCATGTCTTCGCGGCCGCGGTGTCCTCGACATGTAGGGCATCTGCGAGCGCGAGCTTCGCGATGGCCAGCTCCCCGGCAGGTCGATGGGCGTCGGTCAGTATGATGATGGCGGCCTCGGCTGCGTGCACGGCTTCGGCATCTCGCGCGAGTCCGTGGAGTGCACGGGACAGCCGAACGTGGGAGAGGCCGGACGCCGCCGAGTTGGGCCCGAGCGCTTGATCTCGCCTCCGGATCGATTCCAACGCATGGGTACGCGCGGCTTCATGGTCGCCGCGCCGCCGAGCCAGCGAAGCCTTGAGGTCATCGATGTCCGCGAGGACAGGATGTTCGGGCGCGGCCTCCCGGAACAAAGCGTCGGCCGACTGGACGTGGCGCGCGGCTCGGTCGAGGTCCGACTGAAGCAGTGCGACCTGGGTTCGCGCGTACTCGAGGTACCCGCGGATCTCCGGGGGCAGCTCGCCCGGCGGTCCCAACAGGTGGCTGGTCGTTTCGAGCCCTCGACTCGCGGACTCGGCATCGCCGGCGGACAGAAGGGTGAGCACACGGTTGAGTTGGAGACCGAACGCTAGCTGCGGGTCACGAACCGTCGGGTGCAAGAGCGCGGCGTCGAACAGCTCGACCGCGTCCCTGAGACGCCCCTCGTCGATCAACGCGCTCGCCAGGACTTCTTGAACTTCGAGGGTCCGCGGGTCTTGGGGGGCGAGCCGGCGCAGCAAGGTGGTCAGTCCCTCGACCGCACCCTGGGTCTTGCCTTCGGCGAGCCCGATCTCGTGGTCGATGATCGCGTGCCGGATCTCCCATTCGGACACCGGCTCTTCAAAGCCCAGCGCGACCACAGTCTCGGCTTGCTCGAGATAGGCGCGGGCGGGCCCAACCTGGCCTTCCCGCAGCGCGAGTACGCTGCGTTGAAGGGCCAGTTCGGTGAGGAGCCGAGTATCTCGGGTCTCGCGGGCGAGGGACAGCGCCTCCGACAACATCGTGTTGGCCTTCGACGCATCGAGTTCGTCCGTGCTTTCCAGCAGCAGCGCATAGGCCTTCATATCCGTGAGGTTGTGGGTTTCGGAGAGGGCGTGGAGTTCCGCGATCGCTTGCGAGGCGTCCTCTCCACGTCGGCTTTGCAGCGCCGCGAGCATCCGAAGCCGCTCGGCCTCGCGCGCCGCTGCGTCTTGGGCGGCCGTGTCGCGCACCGAGGTGCTCTCGTAGGCATTGTAGAGGTTCCGCAGGGTCTGCAGTTCCATGCAAGATGCGGGCGCCGGGAGCAGCGCTCGCACGGGGGCGCTGGGTTTCCCGCTCTGGGCGAGGTCATCACGAAGCCCCATGAAGCGACCCTCGAGCCGATCGAGGCATGCGGTCTGCAGTGCGTAGTCAGTCTCGGTCAGGGTTTGGGCGACGACGTGCGCCTCGCAGGCAGCCACGCGCTGCGAGGCCACGGTGTCACGGTATTCGGTCATGTCTCGTGTCGTTGACACCCCGGCCTGCGCCTCCACCTTCCGCCTCGCCTCGTCGTTCCACGCGGCGTCGATCGATGCGGTGAGCTCGGCGGATTCGCAGGGGGTCGCGGTCGCGGGAGCGGACAGAAAACCGAACCCGGCCGCCGCGAGTGCACCGATCCCAAGGGCGATGTTCCGGACCCAGCGCCGCCGCGCAAAGAGCACCCGCTCGAGCTCGCGAGCGACCTGTTGCATGTTGGCGTGTCGCTCGTCCGGCGAGTTCCGCAGGCCTTGCAGTACGAGTTTGGCCAGCGCGCGCGGGGCTCCAGGGCAGGTCGCCGGTGGTCCGTCTTTGATCGACTGAAGGACCGCCTGAAGGGTCTTCCCGGCGAAGGGCCGGTGACCCGCGAGCGCTTCGAACAGCGAGACGAAGAAGGAAAACTGGTCGCTGGATTCGGAGCCACGCTCGCCGGCTCCCTGCTCCGGGGCCATGTAGGCCGGCGTGCCCACAATCGATCCGGACATGCTCCACGTGCTCGAGGAGGAAGTCATCTCGAGCTCCATCGTCCTCGGCCCAGCTTGGGTTCTTGCGAGACCGAAGTCCGCGATTCGAGGCTGTCCTTGTTGGTCGATCAGGACGTTGTGTGGCTTGAAATCCCGGTGGATGACGCCAGCACCGTGGGCGACCGCGAGCGACTCTGCGATGGAGATGAACATGGCGACCACCTCGCGCCAGGACCGTGGCCGCGCATCGAGCCAGTCCCGCAGGGTCCCGCCGGGGACGAACTCGAGGACCAGGTAGACGTCTTCCCCGTGGGCGCCGGCCTCGAACACCGTCACGATCCCCGGGTGGGAGAGGCCGGCCATGATCTTGGCTTCGTGTTGAAGCCGGGCGAGTTCGACCTCGGCCTTGCGACCGCGAGCAACCTTCAGCGCGACTTTGCGCCCGAGGTGGCGGTCAAAGACGAGGAACACGGTCCCCATCCCACCGCGCCCGAGCTCGCGATCGACGCAGTATCGGTCCGCGAACAGGTCCCCGGGCTGGAGGTCTGGTGGTCGATAGGGAGGCGGGGACGCGGCGAGGGCGGCGAGAAACGACTCAAAGCCGGGTTCTCCCGGTGGCCCGTCGCCGGAACTCGACCGCTCCGAGCTCTGTCCTTCACTCCCCATCCTGTCTTCTTGGATGCACGAGACGGGGGGTGTGACCGGGGCTGGCCGGTTTTTTCACATTTGGCCGTCACATCCGAGCGCGGCGGCATCTACCGATTGAGCGAACCCGACATGGCCTCCAAAATCACCAAGATCACGCCCGTTCTCCTGCTTTCCGGCCTCTGCGCGGTGGCTGCCTGTGACACCCCGAATGACCTCGATCCTGGCCAGTCCCTGCGGGCTCAGCTGAAGTTCGCCATGAAGAAACAGGTCGGCAGCTCGTTTGGTGCGGGCGGGCACTGGGATGACGTTCCTGAGGGACCGTTCCCTGAGGTGTTCCGGCAGGACATCATGCGGAACAGCGATGAGGTGTTTGCCGCCGCGTGGGACGCGAGTGAGGAGCCCTTGTTGGCCTGCAAGGATGTCTGCGTGGAAGCCGGTATGGACTGGACCGAACAGACCGGGATCGAGGCCAAGTATGACTTCGGCGAGCACGAGGTCTTCGAGGACGAAGCCGGGGACCTCCGGTTTGAAATCGAGGTGTTCGCCGAGGTGGCCTACGGCTGCTACTGCGCGGAGTAGGGCCCGTGGATGTGCTGGGTGTGGCGCACCCCGCCTGAGGGACCCTACTGAGAAGACCCTGAGACGAACGCTTGCATTTCCTGGCGCAGGCGCTCCTTGAGTCGCTCGAATCGTTTTCGAAGCGCCGCGGAGCGCTGCGCGGTCGAGCGTTCATCGTCGGGGTCGGCGAGGACCTCGGCGATGCTGCCCCAAGACATGTTGCGGTCGACTCTCAAGATGAGCAGCGACTGCTCGTCGGGCTCGAGGGCTTCTCGGATCTGTTGCAACCGATCCTTGGCCCGCGTGCGGACGTGCGGCGGCGTTGAAGAGCGGACGCGGTCGGCGACCTTACTGACGTCCGAACTCTGGAACGCATCGATCCGTCCACGCGGTCCTCGTGCCGTGCGAATCCCCGAGCGCAGCAGGTTGCGGGCGATGACATAGCTCCAGGTCCGCAGGCTGCTCTTCCACTGGAAGTTGGGCAGGTTCTTCCAGAGTCGCTCGCAAAGCTCGGAGAACAGCTCGTCCGGCTCCAAGGGCGGCCGGGCCATCGCGTGCAGGTAACCAAGCAGCTCCGACCCATAACGGTCCAGGGCCATGGTCGCCGCGCGGTCAAAAGCCTTGGCGTTCCAGGCCTCCCGGAGTTCCGACTCGTCGGGTCCTTCGTTGGGGTCGACCACGTCGATAGCCTATCAGTCACGACGAGGTGGAGTGCCATCGATGGTACCGATCGGAGAACAGGGGATCCGAGGCCCAGGATCGTCATAGCGCTCCTTGAACCGCCCGACTATCGATGGGCTCGATCGCACAGGCAACCACCTGATCAGATTGATCGGGTGGCGTCTAAAAAAAGCGAATGAATCCGCGCGAAAGGCTAGACAGCGATCTCGCTTTGACCATAATGGCGGCCCATGCAGTTTGCTTCGGCTGCTGCCTCGGTACGGCCCTTCGTTCCGTGCTTGAGGCTGCGAAGCGAGACCCTGCTCATCGACCAATCGGAAGGCTTCGGCGACGACTTCCGGGAGGTTGAGAGTGCGGTGATCGATCTTCGCTTCAACTACTCTGGTCTCGTCATCGAGGCCGGCAGTCCGTTGACGCTCGAAGAGTGCTTTCGCGACGGTCGCGGCGAGTCCGAGTGCCGCCGGGTACTCGAGAGCTTTGGCGCGGTCGAGCTGGCCGACCTCGAGGACATCGCCCTGCTGCCGGGCGCCTCGGCCGACTACGCCGTCAGCCTCGATGGCGACGCCGATGTTCTCACCGCGTTCTCCACGACCGTTGTCCCCAAGCTCAGGGCTCTGGGCTGGCAGGTGGATATCGACAAGGACTACCCCTGCCACGTCGTCAACGACGCGCGTTGGTATGCCTCGGTCACCGCCGATGCAGGTTCGGACGTGGCGACCGAGACGGATGCTGACCCAGGCGAAGAGCGGGGTTGGTTCGAACTTGAGCTTGGCGTCGAGGTCGACGGCGAGCAAGTTGACCTCTTGCCCGTGCTCCTCGATCTCATCGAGACCCGCGGTATGCAGGCGCTCCTTCAGACGCCTCGCCAGCGCCAGATGGCGCTGCCATTGGGCGGCAAGCGGTACCTTGCCGTTCCCCCCGGCCGAATCCAGGCCGTGGTGCGCGTACTTTCGGAACTCTATGAGATCGAGGGCACTGGGCCTGGAGGCGGCCTTCGGGTCCCGGAGCTTGCTCCCGATGTCCTCGACGAGCTGCAGAGCGCGTTCGAAGACGACAGCCTGAACTGGTCGGGCGACACCGAGCGCATGCGCATGAGGGTGCCGCGCAACGACCCACCCTTGGTCGATCCGCCGCGGGGGCTGAAGGCCACGTTGCGCCCCTACCAAATGGAGGGGCTGGCGTTCCTCCAGAATCTTCGGGAGCACGGGGCCGGCGCGATCCTTGCGGACGACATGGGGCTGGGCAAGACGCTCCAGACCATCACCCATATCCTCACCGAGAAGGAATCGGGCCGGATGCATGAGCCCGTGCTCGTCGTCGCTCCAACCTCTTTGGTCGGCAACTGGGCGCGCGAGATCGCCAAGTTCGCCCCGGCACTCGAGGTCCACGTGCACTACGGCAGCGGGCGCCGGCACGTGGTTCGCAACGTGAAGTTCAGCGACGTGGTGATCACCACGTATGGGCTGCTCATGCGAGACAGCGACGTGTTCGGGTCGCAGTCCTTCTACATGGTCGTCCTCGATGAGGCGCAGACCATCAAGAACGCCCGCTCGCAGGCGCACGCCGCGGTCAAGGCGGTCGATGCTCAGTACCGCATCGCGCTCTCGGGGACGCCGGTCGAGAACAACCTCGATGAACTCTGGGCGCTGTTCGACTTCGCGATGCCCGGCCTGCTCGGGGCCGCGGCACAGTTCCGGTCGGCGTTTCGCGTCCCGATCGAGAAGCAGGGCAACACGGACCGGATGGATACGCTTCGGCGCCGGGTTGCGCCGTTCATCCTCCGGCGGCTCAAGACCGAGGTCGCCACGGACCTGCCGCCCAAGACGATCATGACCCGACCGGTCGAACTCAAGGGGCCGCAACGCGACCTCTACGAGTCGATCCGCATCGCTGGCCACGCGCTGGTGCGAAAGGTCGTCAAGAAGAAGGGCATCGCTGCCTCGACGATCGACATCCTCGGCGCGCTGATGAAGCTTCGTCAGGTGTGTTGCGATCCGCGACTGGTTCGCTTGCGCTCGGCGCATGAGATCGAGCAGTCCTCCAAATTCGAGGCGCTGTTCGAGATGTTGCCGGACATGCTCGAGCAGGGGAGACAGGTGCTTGTCTTCTCGCAGTTCACTCGCATGCTCTCGCTGATCGGCGACGAACTCCGCGAGCGTGGGATTCCGTTCGTGGTGATCACAGGAAGTACGACGGACCGCCAAGCCGCGGTCGACGAGTTTCAGTCGGGGCAGGCCAAGGTGTTCTTGCTCAGCCTCAAGGCGGCCGGCACGGGGCTCAACCTGGTCGCCGCGGACACGGTCATTCACTTCGACCCGTGGTGGAACCCCGCCGCTCAGGCGCAGGCGACCGACCGTGCCTATCGCATCGGCCAGAAGCGGCCGGTGTTCGTCTACAACCTCATCGTCAGCGGAAGTGTCGAAGAGAGAATGGTCGCCCTGCAGCTACACAAGCAGGCACTCGCGGACGGGCTCTTGGCGAAGGACGACGTGCAGATCGAACTCACGGCCGGGGACGTCGACAACCTGTTCGCCCCCTTGGACGACAAGAAGAGTTCGTAGTCGCGCGTGGGGGGGCGACACCCAGGAGCGCCGCGGGTCGGCGCGGCCCGGCGGCCAGCCAGATGCACCGGGGCTCTTGGGACCGTCGCGAATCCGTTCGGCTTCGGGCTTCAGGGCCCCAGTGGACCCCCGTGAACGCGAACCGTGACTTGACCCACGTCACTGTTGCGGGCGCCGAGTCAGGAATCGGGGTAATCCCATCGCTCCGGACCGGCATTCACGAAGTACGTGGGGGGCGGTGTCCGGGACTCAGACGCGTGGAAGATGCCGCGCAACGAAGAAGACAATCGATGACAGAGAAACTTTTTGTGGGCGGCCTGAGCTGGGACACGAACGACGAGAGCCTTTCGAACGCTTTCGGTCAGTTTGGAGCAGTGAAGGAAGCAAAAGTGATCCTCGACCGCGAGACCGGACGGTCACGTGGATTTGGATTCGTGACCATGTCGGAGCCCGAAGCAGCCCAGACTGCAATGCAGGAACTCGACGGCAGCTCGCTCGACGGCCGAGCCATCCGCGTCAATGAGGCGACCGATCGTCTGTCTCTTATACACATCTGACGCTGCCGACGAGCGATCTAGTGTAGAT
>OJGU01000407.1_pt1 | contig 26355 bp, 26 predicted proteins | sample 1594741 | NCBI WGS metagenome assembly OJGU01 (sample SAMN05416841, study PRJEB24817) | seawater metagenome | isolation source: Sea water | place: Canada:Atlantic | collected 2013-07
GTCGGCAGCGTCAGATGTGTATAAGAGACAGCACGAATATTGCTGCCAAGGGCAAGAATGGCGCCAGCGGTTGAGCGGCCGATTCCGGGCAGCTCGACTAAACCTTCAACACTAATAGGGAATTGGTCAGCCATGTCTTGGTGAACAATTTGTGCGCAGCGATGCAGGTTTCTTGCGCGGGCGTAATATCCAAGGCCAGTCCACAGATGCAGAACGTCATCGATGGGGGCGTGTGCTAGTGCCGCTATGTCAGGGTAGCGCTGCATAAAGTTCTCAAAGTAGGGGATGACGGTCGAGACCTGGGTTTGTTGCAGCATGATCTCGGACACCCAGACTCGATAGGGTGTCCGGTCTTGTTGCCAGGGTAGATGGTGACGGCCGCTATGTGCGTGCCAGTCTAAGACCCGCTTTGCGAAGCTCGATGAAGGCATAAAGCTTAGCGGCGGAAGCGGTCGAGCAAGCTTCTAGCGGCGTCTTGTAGCTCTTCTGGCACTCGCTCGGTAATCGCCTCTTGGGCGCGCCTTTGCACGGCATTGCGAGAGATATCTACAAATAACTCTCTTACCCGCCCAAAATCGGGGCCGCAGTATTCGCTGAAATCCGCAGTGAACTGCGCGTCACAGATTACGGGCCAGCCGACGCCTTGATACAACTCACCAACGGGGATGGTTTGGGGAGCCGGTTCGCCAAAGACGGTGAGGGTGGCGTTGTAGTTAAAGCTCTCCTGGGTAAGGTCGATGCCGCCGGTGGCTGCAATCTCAAAATTGTCCATGGTGACTTTCAGTTCTTGGTTCTCGGCGAGCCCTTGATCGAGTATCAAGTGGCCAGCGAAGTTGCTGAACTGCACGGTATCCGGCCATTGTTGAGCGAGATCACCGGTGCCGGCAGGGCTGAGCACAGAGATTGCTGAGAATAGCTGCTTCACTATGCCGATATCGATCGTGTTGTCATTTAGGCTAAAACTAGTGGTACCGCTTACGCTATTAAGAAGCTGATTGACGGTGCGGCCGCGCAATGTATGGACCGATTCAACGCTTAAACGCCCTTGTGCAAACTCAGTCAAAGGCAGCGCTTGGGCCAAGCCGACGACATTGACGTTCTGGATCGAACTCATCGAGGTAAGATTCGCTGGGTTCGGGCGAGTGTCATAGCTAACGGTGGTAGTCAGCTGGCCGTCGTAGAAGGCCACGGGGCGTAGGTCGAAGTTAAGCACGCCATCTTGTACGCGTAGCTGGGCGTCAATAGCGCCAAACTGTAAGCCGCTAGCCGCCAGTGATTCGATAGTATGGGAGGCCTGAACGTTCATGCTTTGCAATAATTCGATAGGCAATTCTGTGTCTTGAGCCGGCACCGCAGGAGTGGCGGCTGTCTCAGCGTCTTGCTCTATCGTCGATGTGGTGTAGCGATTGAGATCTAGGGCATTGGCGCTGAGGTTATAGCGCAGGTTGGCGAGACCAAAGCTATTTGCGGCTCGGTACTCGGCATCGAGTTGAATACGCATATCGTCGAGATTGAGGGTCACTGCCGGTACGTTGATTTGCTCAGCATTGCCGTTGAATTCCAGCGCGAGGTTAAATTGATCCTCTTGCTCGTTATACTCGCCAAGTGCTGAACTGGGCTGTGCCTCGCGAACATACAAGTCAAGAAAATCGCTAAGAATAAAGGTGTTGCTGTTTAAATTGCCGCTGAACGCCATCGCGTTGTTCATGTCGGTAATGGCGAGATTGCCGCTTAGTTGCAATGGGTTTAGTTTGATCTGCAAGTCATCGAGGCGAGCATCGCCACGAGCAAGGTCAACTGTCGCCGTGCTGGCGATGCTGATAGTGGCGTTTTGTTGGGCAATATTATCGGTCACCTCAAAGCCAAGCTCGAATGAAAAGGGGCGATTCTCCACATTGGTATTGCGGCTAGTGAAGTTGAGCTTGTCGAAATTAGTGTTGATCCCCATTTGCGCGTCTTGGATCGCAAGGCTCGCGTTGCGAACGGTGATTTGCTCCACTATTGCGGAGATGGGGGTATCGCTAGCACCGGCAGTGCTTGGAGTGGGCTCAGTGCTCTGGGCGCCTTGTAGTGGCCAATTGCCGTTGCCGTCGGCATCGACAATCCAGTTGATGTGTAAGTCTTGCGCGATGAACTCCTGCATTTGCAGTTGGCCATCTAGCAGCGCGCGGGGTTCCACCTTGATGGCGATTTGGCCTAAAGAGGCCAATTCGGCTGGGGATTGCGGATTCGTAAGGCGCAGATCTTCGATGCTAAGCCCAAACACAGGGTTAAAGGCCCAGTTAATATCGCCGGCGATATTAAGATTGATGCCAGTTTGTTCAGCAAACACGCTCTGAATCGCAGGCTTATAGCGATTAGGGTCGATTAAGTAGAAGGCCAATGCCAACGCTAACACGGCCATAAGAGCGAGGCTTATAACGCAAAGTAATAGGATCTTGATCAGTTTCATCATTGTCTTCTAAGTTTAAGCGAATATTTGGCCTATCAGTGTACCGCAAAGCGTGCGTTTGGCACATCGCTAGTGGGGGCTAAATGCAAGGGAAATCACAGAATTAGTCCGGCTTTTGTAGGGCTTATTGTGATGATCTTTGCTTTCAAAGCTTTTGCTGTGCCCGTATAATGCGCAGCACCTGAATAAGGCGCGTATCGCCTTTGTGACAGGCCACTGCGGGGATAATTAATGTCATTACGTGAAGCAACAGTAGAGCGAAACACCAAAGAAACTCAGATTAAAGTATCAGTGAATCTCGACGGAAGCGGCGAGTTGCACACAGATACGGGCCTGCCTTTTCTTGATCATATGTTAGACCAAGTCGCGCGACATGGCCTGATCGACATCAGCGTTAAGGCTGTGGGCGATCTGCATATTGATGCTCACCATACCGTTGAGGACCTTGGTATTACCTTGGGTCAAGCGTTCAATAAAGCGTTGGATCGTAAGGGTATTCGTCGTTATGGGCACGCCTATGTGCCATTGGATGAGGCGTTGTCACGTGTAGTGATCGACTTCTCTGGCCGCCCTGGTCTTGAATACCATATCCCGTTCACACGTGGCTCCGTAGGCGGTTTTGACGTGGACCTGTTCCATGAATTTTTCCAAGGCTTTGTGAATCATGCGCTAGTGACTTTGCACATCGATACCTTGCGTGGCCATAACGCTCACCATCAAATCGAAACAGTGTTCAAAGCATTTGGGCGCGCACTGCGGATGGCGATTGAGATCGATCCGCGTAGTAGCAATGTCATTCCATCAACGAAGGGAGCTTTGTAAGCTGCCCTTCGTTCGATTTTCTCGGATTTAAAATATGAATAAAGTTGCCGTCATAGACTATGGGATGGGCAATCTGCATTCCGTGGCGAAAGCCTTAGAGCACGTTGGCAAAAACACGAAAGTGATTGTGACCAGTGATGCGAAAACAATCCTTAGCGCTGACCGTGTGATATTTCCAGGTGTGGGCGCCATTCGTGACTGTATGGCGGAGATCCGCAGGTTGGGTGTCGACGAGATCGTGCAAGAGGCAATGCAGAATAAACCATTGCTCGCGATATGCGTTGGTATGCAGGCCTTGATGGAACGCAGTGAAGAGAACAACGGTGTTGATTGTTTAGGGCTTGCAAAGGGGCAAGTGAAACTTTTTGCTAATGAGTTCTCCGGTGCTAAACCGTTGCTGCGTGAACTAGACGGTGAGCTATTGAAAGTGCCGCACATGGGCTGGAACATCGTTGAGCAATGTGATCAACACCCTCTATGGGCTGGTATCGAAAATAATACGCGCTTTTATTTTGTGCACAGTTACTACATTACTTTGGGGGCTGAAGAAAAAGCCTCTGGCGTTTCGCATTACGGTGTCGATTTTACGGCGGCATTTAGTAAAGGCAATGTCTTTGCCGTGCAGTTCCATCCCGAAAAAAGTCAGCATGGCGGCCTGCAGCTGTTAAGCAATTTTTTAAGTTGGGATGGAGCCAATTAATTTTTAGAATTCTGAGCAAAGGTGTTTGTGCATGTTGGTAATCCCTGCAATTGATTTGAAAGACGGTGAATGTGTTCGGCTTAAGCAAGGGCGCATGGAAGACTCTACTGTGTTTTCTGACGACCCTGTAAAAACAGCAGGCCATTGGCTAGCGCAGGGTGCGCGACGATTGCATTTGGTCGATTTAAATGGCGCTTTTGCCGGCACGCCTGTCAACGGTGAAGTGGTGCAAGCAATTGCAAAAGCCTACCCGCAATTGCCGTTGCAGATCGGTGGTGGAATTCGCGATATCGAGACGATTGCGCGTTATTTAGATGCAGGTGTGAGCTATGTGATCATCGGTACGCAAGCGGTTAAAGACCCTGCTTTTGTCGCGCAGGCGTGTAAAGAATTTCCAGGCAAAATTATAGTGGGCCTGGATGCCAGCAATGGCATGGTGGCTACAGACGGTTGGGCAAAGATCACGGATGTTCACGTAATAGACCTTGCCAAACAATTTGCCGACGATGGGGTCGAAGCCATTATTTATACTGATATCGCCCGCGATGGCATGATGCAGGGCGTCAATGTGCAAGCCACTGTTGAGCTAGCACAAGCTACGCGTATTCCTGTGATAGCCTCTGGCGGTGTTAGCCGTATAGAAGACATTCATGCGCTGCAAGCAGTTGCTAAGACACCTACGGGTGGCGGAATCATGGGTGCAATTACCGGGCGTGCAATCTACGAAGACGCTTTGAACCTGGCAGATGCACAACGTTATTGTGACGAGGTTGGAAACTAAAATGGCATTGGCAAAACGCATCATTCCTTGTTTGGATTGCGATAAAGGCCGCGTCGTCAAGGGCGTAAAATTTCTCGATATTCGCGATGCTGGCGACCCCGTAGAGATTGCCAAACGCTATAGTGATGCAGGTGCAGATGAGATCACTTTTCTCGATATCACTGCCAGTCACGAGGGGCGTGAAACAACGGTGCACACCGTTGAGTCAATTGCCGGGCAGGTGTTTATACCACTAACGGTGGGCGGCGGTATCCGTACGCTCGAAGACATACGCACGATGCTCAACGCAGGAGCGGACAAAGTGGCGATTAATACCGCCGCGGTGTTTAACCCAGAGCTAGTGCGAGAGGCGTCTGCGCGCTTCGGCTCGCAATGTATCGTGGTGGCAATGGACGCCAAAAAAGTCAGCGCAGAAGGCGAAGAAAATCGCTGGGAAATATTCACTCATGGTGGGCGTAAGCCGACTGGGATCGATGCCATTGAGTGGGCGCAGCGCATGGTGGAATATGGTGCTGGCGAAATTTTGCTAACGAGCATGGATAAAGACGGCACAAAAAGCGGTTTCGATTTGGCGCTCAATCGTGCTATCAGCAATGCAGTCTCGGTACCCATCATTGCCTCTGGCGGTGTAGGGAATTTACAGGATTTAGTGGACGGCGTGTTAGAGGGGCATGCTGATGCAGTTCTGGCAGCGAGCATTTTTCACTTCGGCGAATACACCATCGAAGAGGCCAAGCAATATATGGCCGAGAAAGGCGTTACAATGCGCTTGTGATGGCTGCTGCTTTTTGTAGCTCGATCATCTTAGACGCAAAGACTAAATCAATTCCTTCTTGTTCTAACAAAGGCAGCGCGACCTCTAAATAGTCGAGAGTCGCTTGATAGGGGTGGCCAATGCCTACTGCCACTCCTTTTCCCTTTGCCCTTACTAGCAGCTTTTTAAACTCTCTATCGATGTCATCGTGGGTCTGCACATTGTCTAGAAAGATATTTCTGGTGATGGTTGGGATGGCGTGCTCCATGGCGATGCGACCAGCGACACTTTTCGCGGTGGTATAGCTATCGACGAAATACAAGTTCTTCTCTTTGAGTGTTTCCATCACCCAGTTCATGGGCGTTTCTAATTCTGTTAGGGCGCTGCCCATGTGATTGTTTACGCCCTGCAAATGAGGAATGGCATCGATAGAGGCTGACAATGTTTGGGTGAACTGTTCTTTTGTAAGCTCATTGGTCAGTGCGCCTGGGCCAAGGGCCATATTGGCCTGATTGCTCATGGGTGCGTGTAGCATAATTTCTTTGCCGTTCTGATAAGCAAGCTCGGCGAGTTCTTTGCCGTGGGGCGTATGCGGCAATACAGCGAAAGTCACATCGCCTGGTAAGGCGATGGCGCGTGCCCCAAATATTTCGTTGTAGCCGATATCGTCGATTATCAGGGTGATCGTCGGTCTTGCTAATACAATAGCGGAGGGGGTGTCAGGTGCTGGCCCAATGATCGTTTGTGATGAAGCATCTGATTCAGGCGTTGGTGTGGGCGCTTGCTCACTCTCTGTACTAGACGGATTAGGTTCTAGAGGGGCAGGGCTCACTCTTTCTATTGGAAGCGGTGTTGATTCAAAGGCCGGACGTTCAGGCTCGCTATCCTCTGCCGGAGTGCGGCTAGGCGCGCCAAGCCATAGTACCAATGGCATGCCAAGCAAGCCGATTAGCACCATGCTTAAGGGGCGAGGGTTTTTGGCGATCGCCTCGACGAAAGGGTCTTTGTATTTAGGCTCGGCCTCGGTTGGCGCTGGCTCCGTTTCATCTGGCTTCACTGGTTCGTTCACTCTCTAGCGATTACTGCGGCCGCGCATCAGTGAGGCGAGTACTTACTTCGCCTTGTCGCTTGCGTGCCGATTCAAGGATGTTTAGGCCGCGCAATAATGTTAGCGCTTCTTGCAGTTGGTAATCATTGACTACCACTTGTTCCGCAGTCACCCGTGGCTCTCTCACAATATCGTCTAGATCATTGCCATTACGTAAATGCCCTTCAAGATCGGCTTCGGTATAGCCAGTTCGGCCAGTGGCGCGGGTCACTAAAGCTTCTTCTACTTCGATATCAGGCTGAATGCCTTGTGCCTGTATTGAGCGCCCTTCAGGGGTGAAATACAAAGAGGTGGTCAGTTTGATGGCGCGGTTCTCGGCTATTGGCATGACACTTTGCACGGATCCTTTGCCAAAACTGCGTGTGCCCATAATCACCGCTCGGCCATGATCCTGCAAGGAGCCAGCAACGATCTCAGCGGCTGAGGCCGAACCTGAGTTAATGAGGACTACCATTGGGACGCCACGACTTGGGTCCTCGGCGTCGGCAAAAAACTCCATTTCGGTTTCATTATTGCGCCCTTGGGTGTAGACGATTTTGCCGGAGGTGACAAAGGCATCGACGACTTTCACCGAGGCCTGCAGGATGCCCCCTGGATTGTTGCGTAGGTCTAGCACCAAGCCTTTTAACTCTGGGTTTGCTTCGTGAATTTCGGCTAAGGCTTTTTCGACTTCATCGCCGGTGTTGACCTTGAACTGGGAGATGCGCAAATACTCATACCCTGGTTCTAGCTGACGGTGTCTCACGCTAGCCACCGCGATAACGTCGCGGGTCAGCGTAAAGTTCATCGGCTCGGGTACGCCATCACGCATGATGCCGATCTCGATTGTTGTGCCGATCTCACCGCGCATCATATTGATGGCATCGTTGATTAACATGTCTCGTAGAGGCTTGCCATCAATCTCGATAATTAAGTCGCCCGGTAAAATGCCCGCACGTTGGGCAGGGGAGTCGTCAATGGGAGTGATGATTTTGATGTAACCGTCTTGCTCGCCGATCTCGATGCCTAGGCCGCCAAACTCGCCTTGTGTCGTTTCTTGCAGGGAGTCATATTCTTCGTTGGCGAGGTAGGCAGAGTGAGGGTCTAAGCCCGAAAGCATGCCTTTAATGGCATATTCCAATAGAGTCTTGTCGTCGATGTCTCGAACATAGGAGTTGCGGATATTATCCAATGCTTCAGCAAAGATGCGCACCTCTTCGAATGGAAGAGGTAAGCTCTCTTGCGTTTCAGGCGTTTCAGGCGTTTGAGCGAAACCTGTCGTGCTAATCGCGCCCGAGAGCAAGCCGGCCATGACGGCGTGCCTGCAGGCTTTGCGCAAAATTCTGTTCATGCTTTACCTCCGAACCTATAGCGGTGACATCTATTCGAACATGTCAATGCACCGAGCATAGCACGCAAATAAGCCGCTTCCCCAGTGGCGAGGGGATTTTATTACTAAGTCTCGCACCACTGTGCAGGGTCTAGTGCTTGCCCATTATGACGTATCTCAAAATAAAGACCGGGTTGACCGGTTCCGCCGTTCGCGCCCGCTGTAGCAAGTGCTTCACCGCGGTTTACCCAGTCGCCTTTACGTTTTACTAGATCTTGATTCTGCGCATACAAGCTCAAATAGCCTTCTCCATGATCAACAACGACCAAGAGCCCGGAGCCGCGCAGCCAATCGGCAAACACAACGCGGCCTGGGTGCACGGCACGCACCGCCGAGCCTTGTTCTGCGCCTAATACAATCCCTTGCCGGTGCAGGTTGCCATCACTGTAAGCGGCGCCAAAGCGATTGAGGGCGGTGCCGGCAACGGGCCACGGGAGGCGGCCTTTAGCTTGAGCGAAAGGCGTAATCTGGTCGGGAGGGGGAATGTTAGCGATCGCTTCTTGGATCTGCTCGATCAGTGTTTCCAGGTGCGCTCGATCTTCACTTAACTGGGCTAGTTCGCCGCTGCGCGCATCGATGTCTTCTTGTAGTGCGCTCAATAGCGCTTCACGGTTCGCATTCTCTTGGCCCAAACTCAGACGTTGAGTTTCTAAGTTCTGTTGACGCGTGGCAAGTGTTTGCTCGGTCTCAGCAAGCGCGCTTGCAGTGCTGGCCAGTTCGCTCAGCGTTGCCCTGAAGGACTCGACTTGCGCGACGCGCTGACGATTAAAGTCGCCGAAATAACGCAACATTCGTGCGCTCTGGCTTGGATCTTCTTGGTTTAGCAAAAGCTTCAAATAGGACTCTTGGCCGCTAACGTAGGAAGCTCGAATCGCTTGGCTGATAATGGCTTGCTGGGCCTGCTTTTCGGCTTCCAGGTCGCTACTGCGCATTTGCAAGGATTGTTGTTGCGCTTGCAGTGACGCAATCTCGCTTTGGTTATTAACGATATCGTCATTGATGCGCGCAATGGCCTGGGTGCTGTTACGTAACTCTTTCTCGAGAGTGCTGCGATTATTACTTGCTGCGTTCAGCCAATTTTCGATGCTAGCGATCGCGGCGTTGATCTGTTCTAACTGTTCTTCGGGCGCAGCCTCCTGTGCGCCGTGGAGTAAGTGAGTGCTCCACAGCGCATAGCAAAAAACAACAAGAGTTAGAGGCCGTTTCAACGCGTAAACCCTATCGTTAATGAGACTTCTCGAGTAGCGATGTGCCGGTCATTTCGTCAGGAATCGCCATGCCCATCAGCGTCAGCATAGTAGGGGCGATATCGCATAGACTGCCGGGGTTTTTAAATAGCCATGGTGCGTTACCGACATACACTAATGGCACAGGGCCGTTAGTGTGCGAGGTGAGGGCTTGGCCAGAACTAGGGTCAACCATTTGCTCGACATTGCCGTGGTCTGCCGTTATTAGACATTGGCCGTCCGTCTCCAAAATGGCTTCTTCAATGCGCGTTAAGCAAGCATCTAGTGTCTCGACTGCTTTCACTGCCGCGTCAAAACTGCCAGTGTGCCCAACCATGTCGCCATTGGCGTAGTTGCAGACGATAGCGTCATAGGTGCCTGAGCGAATCGCTGCCACAAGCTTTTCGGTAACTTCTATGGCGCTCATCTCTGGCTTTAAGTCATAAGTGGCCACTTGCGGAGAGGGAATTAACTCGCGCGTCTCGCCCTCAAACGGTTCTTCGCGACCGCCACTAAAAAAGAATGTCACGTGGGCGTATTTTTCTGTCTCGGCAATGCGTAGCTGAGTTTTATGCTCGTTTGCGAGATACTCGCCTAACACATTGTTCATGGTCTGTGGCGGGTAAGCGCACGTCACGTCGATATCTGCAGCGTATTCAGTCAAGGTGACAAAGTCGGCTAGATCGCGTTTATAGGCGCGCTCGAAGCCATCGAACTTGCTGTCATTAATGGCGCGGGTGAGCTGGCGCGCCCGATCAGAGCGGAAGTTCATATAGATCAAGGTGTCACCGTCTTCAATGTGGACGGGCGCTTCGCCTTGCGGCGCGATTACTGTTGCTTGCACGAATTCGTCATTCTCGTCACGGGCGTAGGCTGCTTCGAGCCCTTGCTCAACAGTTTCGTACCGGTGCTCTGCCTTACCACCCATAATCAGGTCGTATGCGCTTTGAACTCGATCCCAACGGTTGTCTCTATCCATTGCGTAGTAACGGCCGATGATTGAGACCACGCGGCCGCAACCTGTGTCGCGTAGGCGCGATTCAGCCTCTTGCAGTGAGGCCAGAGCGCTACGCGGTGGTGTGTCGCGTCCATCGAGGAATGCGTGCAGATAGATCCGTTCTGCACCACGTTCGCTCGCCAATTCAATCATTTCGAAAATCTGCTCTTCATGGCTGTGAATGCCGCCAGGGGACAGTAGGCCCATAATATGCACGGCGCCATCCACTAATATTGCCTTGTCCACGGCGTCTACCAAAGGCTCGTTGAGGTGGAAGCTGCCATCTTCAATCGCCTTGTCGATGCGGGTGAGGTTCTGATAAACCACCCGACCTGCGCCAAGGTTCATATGCCCGACTTCAGAGTTGCCCATTTGCCCTTTCGGAAGGCCCACTTCAGTGCCAGAGGTTTTAATTAGCGTGTGCGGGCTTTGTGCCCAGAGACGATCCCAGGTAGGAGTATTAGCGGCACTGATCGCATTGAATTCAGTCTCTTCGCGGTAACCCCAGCCGTCTAGAATTAACAAAAGTGTGGTTTTTTTGTTGGCAGTTGCGGTGCTCATATGCAGTAGGAAGTCCGAAATTGTAAGTTCAAGAAAGTGAAGTAGCGATATTATCGCGGAAACATCGCTTCATAGCGAGGCTGACAATGGGCATTGAGCGTTCTAATAGGCGCGATAGGCGTGTATACTGCTCCCCTTTTTTGCTAGTCGCTCCGCGTGTCGGAGTGTGCATTTATCACTGAACCGTAGCACTGTTGCTCGGTGGAGAAACGCCCCAATCATGGCGCAATTAATTGAATTTGTTGGAAATCATTGGCTCCTTTCTACTTTATGGGTGGGGCTGGTCGTCGCATTAGTGTTGCATCGATCTAAGTCTTCTGGTGAGTCTGTGAGCTGCCAGCAAGCGGTAATGAAGATAAATCGTGAAGATGCTGTTGTTCTCGATATCCGCGAGAAAAAGGAGTATGACGCAGGGCATATCGTTGATTCGATTCATATTCCACTTAGCAAGCTCAGCGCCAGGGTGTCAGAGCTTGAAAAGCACAAGTCAAAGCCAATCATCGTGGCCTGCCGACTTGGTCAGCATTCAGCCGATGCCGTGAAAATCTTGAAAAGCGCAGATTTCGCCCAAATATTGCGCTTGAGTGGCGGCATAACAGAGTGGCGTGCAGACAATTTGCCACTTGTGCAGAAGTAGCAAAATCCGTTAGAAAAATGCTATACAAGATCTTTTAACAATAACCGACGAGTGTTGCAGGAACCAGACATGGCAGAGAATCAAGACGATCAAAACAAGACTAATGACACGACAGCGCCAGCGGGAGCGGCTAACGGACAAGACGCGCAAGCCAAAGGTCCAGCGTTTGCGTTGCAAAGAATCTACGTAAAAGATTCTTCATTCGAGTCACCCCGCAGTCCTGCGATATTCCAGGGGCAATGGGCCCCGAAAATCTCTTTTAACTTGGGCAGCAAGAGTGCGCGTGTCTCTGACGGCGTCTTTGAAGTGGTTCTGACCATCACTGTTGAAGCAAAAGTGGAAGAAAATGCCGCGTTTTTAGCAGAAGTTCATCAGGCAGGTATTTTCACTTGTGCGGGCTTGGCGGATGCGGATCTTGAGCAAGTGCTTTCGGCCGTTTGTCCAAACATTCTGTTCCCTTACGCGCGTGAAGCGATCGACTCTTTGATTATTAAGGGCAGCTTCCCGCCAGTAAACTTATCGCCAGTTAATTTCGATGCGCTATATGCGCAAAGCAAGCAACAGCAGGCTGCTGAAGCGGCTAAGGCTGAAGCCCCAGCTGGCGATACAGCTAGCTAATTGTTAGGGGCCTCGGTCAATGCTCTGATTGAGGCCTCGCAACGATTATCCCTCTTCAAAGGCAAAGTCCAATTGCCTCAAAGCTTCGTATAAAACAACCGCAACGGTATTGGATAAGTTCAAGCTACGGCTATCTCGGCGCATTGGGACTCGCAATACTTGTTCCTTTGGGAGGCTCTCTCTTATCTCTTGAGGTAGTCCGCGTGTCTCAGGGCCAAACAAAATCATGTCGTCGCGCTTAAACTGCGCTGATGTGTAAGGCGTATTGCCCTTGGTGCTAAGAGCGAAAATGCGCCCTTTTGGTGCAACTTCTAAGAATGCTTCCCAAGATTCGTGAATCTTAACTCTGTCGACCTCGAAATAGTCTAAGCCGGCACGGCGAACCTGCTTTTCATCCAATGAGAAACCGAGAGGTTTTATCAGGTGAAGCGTTGATTCTGTGTTCGCAGCAAGACGAATGATATTGCCAGTATTAGGTGGAATTTCGGGTTGGTAGAGAACGATATGGAGCATGCTGAAGGTCTCGGCGGTAGCGGATGTGCCTTTTTTGCTAAAAGCGTCCCTAAATATACCCAATAATGACCCGTTTTTATATAGAACTTATGCACTTAAGCTATATAATTCAAGAACTTTAACTAAGACTGAGATCGTCTGTTCGATACCGCTCTTGGATATTAATCAAGCAAGCTTGGGTTTTAGCAAAACGAGTCTTCAAGCCTTGCTGGCGAGTAAATAGGGTTATTAGTGTTTAAGTTGTTATCCAAGAAAAATACGGCCTCGGGCCTCCTAGGCTTAAGCGTCAGCGAAGAGCGCGTCATTCTTGCGCATCTAACGCGTAGCGCCACTGCCGATGGGTATCCAACATTGATCAATTGCGCGCAACAGACGCTTGAGTCTGCGGGCCAGGCGCGAGAGGTGTTGGCTGCACAGGTCGATTCGATGGGTATCGACGGCTTGGCTTGTAATTACGTCCTGTCGCCACGTGATTACAATCTGTATTTGATCGAAGCGCCAGCCGTTGAGCCTGCCGAGCTAAGCTCAGCAGTGCGTTGGAAGATCAAAGATCTGCTCGATATGCCTGCAGAGGATGCGGTTATTGATATCTTTCCGGTCCCTGAGGATGCTTTTCAAGGGCGCTCGAAAATGCTTTATGCCGTAGCGGCACAGAAATCGCGGATACAGTCGGTCATTGAAATGGTCAGTCGCTCAGGTTTAAAGCTGCAGAGCATCGATATCCCAGAGTTAGTGATGCGCAATATTTCTAAAGAGCTGCTTTCTGACGAAAATGGCATTGCGTTTCTCGATCTGCGCAAGACCGGTAGCACCATGAATTTGAGCAAGAACGGGCAGCTGTATTTAACCCGGAAGATCAACACCCAACTTGATGCGAATGTTATGTCTTCGCTTGATTGGGAAATGCAGCGCGACCGCCTAGTGTTGGAGGTTCAGCGCTCGCTTGACTATTACGAGAGCCAGATGGGGCAAAACCCAATTTCACAAATCGTCATTGCACCTAGACCCACGGACTCACAGGAAATGGCAGATAGCCTAAGTAGTGTGATGTCGGTGAATGTCTCTGTGGCAGATTTATCTGCGGCGATGAATATTTCAGACACAATCGATTATGAAGCGCAGCATACGTGTTTGATGGCAATTGGTGGTGCGCTGCGCGTTGAAACGGCGGTGCACGCATGAATCAGCAAATAAATCTCTATTTGCCTGAGTTTAGGCCAAGCCGCGACTACATCAATGGTGTGCAGTTGCTGCAGATTGCCGCCATTGCGCTGTTGATCATGGTGGTGATTTCGGGCACCAATTTCTTTCGTGAAAGCTCGCTGCAAGCGCAGCTGCAAGTGGCGCAAGCGCGATTGACTGAACAAACGAATATAACAAACGAGTTGCAACAGAATTTAGCGCGCAGAAGCAGTGACCCTGCATTGGTGCAGGAACTGTCTGACCGTGAGCAACGCTTGGCGGAGTCCGAAGAGATGCTCGACTTTCTGCGTGGAACGAATCTCGGCAATATTGAGGGCTTTTCTGAGCATTTGAAGGACTTGTCACGCGCCACATTCGATGGGCTTTGGCTGACTGAGTTTGATCTACTCAATGGTGGCAGAAACGTCTACCTAAAAGGGATCGCTAGGCAAAGTGCGATGGTGCCAGAGTTTATTGGACGCTTATCCGGTGGCAGCAGTCCATTGCGCGATCGCGACTTTTCGCGCTTCTTAGGTAATCGGATCAATACGACGCCAGTAGAGGGTTTGGAGCGAGTCGAGCTTTACCAATTTGAACTGGAGACTCGAAAATGACCCCAAGATCGCTAGTTCGAAAGTTTTCAGATTGGTTTGATGGTCGTCCTCAGGGTGAGAAATACCTACTAGCCGTCATGGGCGTTGGGGGAATTATTTATGTTTATGTCACCATGTTCTTTGGGCCGGCTAGCGATCAAATCAGTAGTTTAGAAAGACAGTTGGCAACAGTTGATAGCCGCATTGAGCAGCAAGAGCTGCGAGCCGCCGAGCTGCGAGAAAGCGGGATCGAAGACCCTGACAGTTTCATTAGAGAGCGCTTGGCGCAGTTAATAGAAGAGCAAAGCCAGGTGCAAGATGGCATTGAGTCTTTAGCGGGCAATCTAGTGTCACCAAACGGCATGACGCAAATGTTGACGAGCGTACTTGACTCGCAGGAAGGGTTAACACTTATCAAGGTTGAAAATAAGCCGCCACAAGCATTAACCCAGGCCATGACAACGGCGCCTGTGGTTGGCGAGGCGGTTGCTAGTACTGCGCAGTCGATCGGCTTCCAAGTGTTTAGGCACGGTTTGATATTAGAGTTTCAAGGCGATTATTTTAGTACTTTACGCTACCTAATGTTTCTAGAGTCGATGGATGAAAGTTTCTTCTGGGATGGTTTCGAGTTTGAACAAGCGGTATGGCCAGAGGCAAGAGTACGCCTTGAGTTACATACTTTAAGTTCGGAAGAGGGGTTTATCGGTGTTTAAAATTAACTCTCTCATTCGATTTACTTGCGTACTAGTGCTAATGCTCGGATCTGTCGTGCGTGCAGAGAACATCGATGGTGAAGAGTTGCGTGACCCAACCAAACCAGCGGACGCTATGTTGCCAGCGAGCGGGCAGAATCAAGGTGGATTGTTGTCTGGGCTGTTTAACAATGCAGCTGGATTATTGGGCGGTGGTTATACAGTAAGTTTTATTCGCGCTGGAGGCAGTGAGCCTGTGGCGATGATTAACGAACGGCTCGTTAAGATGGGCGACACGATAGGCGACGCAGAAGTCATCGCGATAGACGCCGATAGCGTGTCTTTGCGAGTCAACGGAATAGTGCAGCGAGTTTCGAGCTTTGATGGATCGTTGAAATCAAGAGTTGAAACACCTCAATAAAGAATTTAGTTAGATCGGAGAGTGGATGTTTATAGGACCTTCCATGACAAATATTAAAATGCCAATTGCTCGCAAGGGAATTCTTGTGGGTTTGTTATTGCTATTGTCAGCTTGCGGGACGAGCGAATATTTAGTGCCAGATACGCAAGTGCTTGGCAATATTCAAACGACTCTGGATGACGCGGCGCAAACATTAGTCGAAACGCCAGAAGTGCATTCGCAAGAAGAGATTGATGCGATTCTGCCTTCGGTGTTTGTTGATCATGGCTCGGATGTCATTGTTGAAGAGCGATTCAATATTGTCGCGAACAATGAAAATGCCCAGACATTTTTCTCAAATATCGTAGCAGGCACTGATTTTGGTGTCACTGTCAGCCCTGAGGTAGAAGGCACTATTAGTTTGTCGCTACCGAACGTGACGATTGATGATGTGATGCAGGCTGTACAGCAAACTTATGGTTATCAAATTTCGCGCCGTGGCAATATCTATCACGTGCAGCCAGGTGGGCTGCAAACGCGAATTTTCTCTGTTGATTATTTGAATGTTTCCCGAATTGGGTCTTCATCCGTGCAAGTCAGCTCGTCAGGGCAAAACGGATCCAATGGGAATAATAACAATAATGGGAGCAACGGTAATTTTAGCAATGGCGGAAACTTCAATAATAATAATTCTGGCAATTTTAATAACGGTAATCAGAACGGAAATTTTGGCGATCAAAATAACGGCAATTTCGGAGGTGGTAGTGGTCAGGGCGGTCAGGTAACGACTCAGACTGAATCGAAATTCTGGGAAGATTTTGAAGAGGTGATTGCAGCTTTGATCGGCACAACTGTAGAACGTGACAACGATGCTGGCGCCTCTGGAGGTATTCTGTCTGGAATTACAGCTAGCCGTTCTGGTGCTAGAGGGCAAGATGGTAAGAGCGTCGTTGTTCAACCGCAAGTTGGTTTGGTAATGGTGACAGCCTATCCTCACGAACTCGACCGAGTTGCGCAATACGTTGCTCGTGCGCAAAACATCCTAAGCCGAGAAGTCACAATCCAAGTGCAGTTCCTAGAAGTAATTTTGAACAAAGGGTTTCAATCGGCGATCGATTTCGACACATTTGGTCCTGGTGGCGAAGCAGGCACGAATAACACAGTGACTGGGCAGTTCGGTTCTAATAATGATTTCACTATTTCTGGTAATTCATCGCCATTATCGATTGCAACGAACTTTACCGATTTTAATGCGGTGTTTCAGATACTGGAATCACGCGGGACTACACAGGTGCTTTCGAGCCCTAGCTTGAAAGTGATGAATAACCAAAAAGCGGTATTCCAAGACGGTGATGAAGAATATTTTCAGACTGGTCTCAACGCGACAACCATCGCCGGTGGTAATAATACAACAACGAATGCGAGTGCCTCGTTAGAGTCGTTCTTCTCAGGGATTTCGATGGATATTACGCCACAGATCAGTGCCGATGGAATGATCACACTTCACGTTCATCCTACTATTAGTACTGTGGTCGAACAAAGTAAGACGATTTCTGGTGAGCAAATCCCATTGGCGCGCACATCGGTTCGCGAGTTGGACAGTGTGATTCGCGGTGAGGATGGCAAGATTGTCGTATTAGGCGGTTTGGCTTACGAGCGCAGTGTTGATGATTTAGCCGGCATTCCATTGGCCAACGACATTCCGGTGCTTGGAGTCGCATTTGATCAGCGCCGTCGTCAGACGGTGAAAAGCGAGTTTATTATTCTGCTTCGACCTGTTATTGCAAACCCAGGCACTGAGGAGCGCTTCATTCGTGATAGCAATGAGCGTTTCCAGCGGATTAACCAAGACATAAATTCATTCTAGCTCGACAAGCGTCGGCTAAAGTAATACGAAGATTTGGTGAAGAGTATGTATCTCGAACATTTTGGCTTGAAAGAACTACCGTTTTCGTTAACACCGAATACGCAGTTTTTCTTGAATATGGCGAGCTACCATAAAGCCTATAATATGTTGATGGTGTCCATTGCAAATAGGGAAGGATTTATTAAAGTAGTCGGCGAAGTGGGCACAGGTAAAACCATGCTCTGCCGTAAAGTGTTAAACACCTTGGAAGAGAATTCCAATCTTTATGTGACTGCCTATATTGCAAACCCCGTGCTAAGCCCTAAAGGCCTATTTTTGGCATTTGCTGACGAGCTTGGGTTAAATGCTGATGCAGACACTGGCCACCATAGCCTGCTAAAAAATATCACCCGCAGATTGATGCAGCTTTCCGCTGATGGCAAGCAAGTCGTGTTATTCATTGACGAAGCCCATGCCATGCCCGAGAAAACTCTCGAAGCACTGCGGTTGCTCACAAACCTAGAAACAGAGAAAGTGAAATTGTTTCAAGTCGTTTTGTTCGCGCAACCCGAATTAGACGAGCAGTTGCAAAAGCAGTCGCTACGACAACTGCAGCAGCGTATTACCTTCTCGTATCGACTTGAGACTCTGGATCGTGATGGTGTCGAGCGCTATATATCCCATCGTATGGCCACCGCTGGTTACAATGGCCCCGCAGTTTTTAGCAAGAAGGCTTTAGATTACCTTGCTGTAACAACAACTGGCGTGCCGCGCTTGGTCAATATTCTTTCCCACAAAGCCATGATGTCCGCGTATGGAAAGGGCGATCGAACAGTCGAGTTGGAGCACGTTAAGCGCGCCGTAGAAGATACAGAGGGAATAATAGAGCCTACTGTTTCATATAAGCCAATGGTGGCTGCAAGTATTGGTGTAATAGCAGGTGCTGCATTGTTGTTCTATATCGCGAGCTATTACCTCTAAGGGGCACTATATGAGTCTAGTCAATGACATGTTGCGCGACTTAGATCAGCGTCGCCAAGAGCCTAGTACCGCTAATATAGGTGCCGAGCGTTTGACTCCTGTGGCGAGCGCGTCCGAGAAAAAAAATAGCCGTTTCTCTTTTTTTGCCTTTGCTATGACGATCGCTATCACCTTGTCGCTCTTCATGGCGTTTCTGTATTTTAGACAGGATTCTTTAGTGACTCCAGCGCCTATGCAGCCAGCTTTCTCGCCTGCGCCTGTAGCAGCTGAGCCGCAAGCAAGCACCCCTGCGCCTGTGCAAATTGTTGGAGTTGACCCAGAAGAGCATGCTTTGGTCACGCAAAGATTGCAGGCTTTGGAAGCGGAAAATCGGGCATTGCTCGAGACACAACAAGCCGCTTTGAAAGCGCAAGAAGCTCAGTTTGAGGAAGAATTGGCCGCTTTAGAAACAGTTGCTGCAAGAGCCGAACAAATTGCGCCAGTGCAGCCAAGTTCCAATGCGCTTTCACAAGCCAGTGCGGCGGTTGATCAAGTAGATGCTATCGTACATGAGAATAATGTTCAGACAATAAGCCAAGAAAGCGCGGAGGTCATTCCACAAGCGCCTGAAGAAGCCGTTGTTTCCGGTGTGGTGAGAAGCCCAAGAGAGTTGAGTTTTAGCGACCAAGATCTTTTGCAATCACAAGATGCAATGCGCCTTATTGGCAGAAATCAAAGAGACCAAGCAATTGCAGGGCTAAGGGATTTTGTGAGTGAAAATCCTAGTGCCCATCAATCCAGAGAAACGCTTATTAAATTAGCGTTACAGAGTGGTGATACCGCGGCAGCCGGCTCGCTGCTCGATGCCGGTCTAGCCATCGCGCCATCGCGCGATGCGTTTCGTAAATTGCAGGCACGGCTGTTATTAAGTGCCGGCGAAGCTGGCGAAGCGCTTGCTGTACTCAATACGAGAATCCCCAATGTAAGCGATGATTTGGAATTTCATGATCTTCTCGCTACTGCTTATTTGTCGACACAGGATTATGACAATGCCGCGAAGACTTATGAGTCTTTGGTGCAACTTAATCGCAGCGAAGCGCGTTGGTGGTACGGTTTAGCGAGTTCGTGGGACAGCCTTGGTCGCGCGCGCGATGCAACTTTGGCGTATGAACAAGCCATGAATCTGCCAAATCTTAGTGCGACTCTGCGTCAACGCAGCCAAGTGCGCGTAGCGGAAATAGGAAATTAATGGCCGGCTTAAAAAAGAAAATCCGCATTGGCGACTTGCTTGTCCACAATTCGGTAATCAGTGAAACGCAACTACAGCTAGCGCTCGAAAAACAAAAGAGCACTGGCTTGCGCCTTGGACGTACCCTTATCTCTTTAGGATATGTAGGCGAAGACCAATTTCTAGAATTTTTGTCCACGCAGCTGCAGATCCCATTCGTAGACTTGCGCCGCTATAAATTTGACGTAACGTTAGTGCAGCGCCTGTCTGAAACTTTAGCGCGGCGCTATCGTGCGATTGTGCTCTCGGATAATAAAGGCGAGTTGTTGGTTGGCATGGCCGACCCGACGGATATCTATGCCTACGATGCGATAGAGCGCGCATTGCAACAGCCCATTCAACAGGCCGTCGTGCGGGAAAGTGAGCTACTTGGCACTTTGGATTTGGTGTATCGTCGCACAGAAGAAATAGCCAATTTCGCCGAAGAACTTGACGAAGAGCTTACCGATACACAATTTGACTTAGCTTCATTAACGCCGGCCGCTGATGATAGCGATGCACCGGTAGTCAAACTATTGCAGTCTATCTTTCAAGATGCAGTGCAAGTGCGTGCATCCGATATTCATATCGAACCCGATGAATCTGTGTTGAGAATCCGCCAGCGTGTCGACGGTGTGCTGCAAGAGCAAGTGATGAAGGAGCGCCGTATTGCGCCAGCACTTGTACTGCGTTTGAAGCTTCTTTCCGGCTTGGATATCTCAGAGAAACGTTTGCCACAAGATGGCCGTTTCAGCCTGAAGGTGAAAAACCGCAAACTGGATATTCGTCTATCAACGATGCCTATTGAGCATGGCGAATCTGTGGTGATGCGTCTTTTGGATCAAACCGATGGCGCTGCCCAACTTGAGAACGTCGGTATGCCCGAGGCAATGCTTAGTCAGTTTCGGCGTTTGATTCATATGCCCCACGGTTTGATTCTGGTGACAGGCCCAACCGGTAGCGGTAAAACCACTACGCTTTACGGTGCTCTGCAAGAGCTCAATGAGGTTGGCAAAAAGATCATCACGGTAGAAGACCCGGTGGAATATCGCTTGCAACGTATTAACCAAGTGCAAGTGAATCCTAAAATTGATTTAAGTTTTGCGCGAGTTTTGCGCGCGGCTCTACGTCAGGATCCAGACATCTTGTTAGTCGGCGAGATTCGCGATACCGAAACAGCAGAAATCGCATTGCGGGCAGCAATGACCGGTCACTTAGTGCTCTCGACTTTGCATACCAATGACGCAGTTTCCAGCGCCATGCGTCTTGTGGATATGGGGGCGGAAAGCTTTCTTGCCGCCACCGCACTGCGAGCAGTCGTGGCACAAAGACTAGTTCGCCGACTTTGTGATAATTGCTATATCGACTACACACCAACGGCGAGAGAGGTCGCATGGCTTGGCGCTCATTTAGGTGAGGAGAAAGCGAGGGCGATGCAATTGAAACGTCCGAGCGGTTGTCATCGCTGTAACAACACTGGCTATCGTGGGCGTATAGGTATTTTTGAGCTTTTGATACTCAATGATGAAATGTCCGATGCCTTGCGTCGCGCAGATTCATCAGCGTTTGTGCGTGCTGCGAAAAACAGCCATGGTTATGTACCGCTGGTAATGAGTGCGCTGGCTGACGCCGAAAAAGGCATTACGAGTCTGGAAGAGGTGTTCCGCATAGCCGAACAAATTGACGAATCAGGTGATTTCGACCTCGCTGCACCTGAGGCGCAATAAACATGGCCGTCTTTCAATACAAAGGTCGTGATGTTTCTGGCGGTTTAGTCACGGGAAATATCGACGCCGGTTCTGCCGATGAAGCGGCAACGGAACTTGTTGATAGAGCCATCACTCCTATTGAGATTCGAAAATCCAAAGCGGCGCCAAAAACCGCCAAGGCTGCGAATGATCGTAGTGCCGGAAAGAAAGAGAATCTCTCAGCTATTGAGTCGATCAATAGTTTTCTTGCCGGCAAAAAAGTCGACATCAATGAATTGATCATTTTCGCCCGGCAGATGCATAGTCTTACAAAAGCAGGCCTACCATTAGACAGAGCATTTACTGGCTTGCAGGCATCGATGAAGAATCGAGTCTTCAAACAAATTTTGAAAGATATTGTCACTAGTCTTGAGAACGGTATGAATTTGTCCTCAGCACTTGGTAGGCATCCAAAAGTCTTTTCCCCGTTGTTTCTCGCTTTGATCAATGTTGGAGAGAATACAGGGCAACTCGATCTCGCCTTTAAAGAGGTGGGGCGATATCTAGAATTAGAGAAAAACACTCGTAAACAGATCAAAAGTGCCACGCGCTACCCTATATTTGTCATGTCGGCAATTGTCGTTGCGTTGGGTGTGATTACCTATTTTGTTATTCCAGCATTCGCAGATACCTTTGCGAGGCTTGGGGCTGAGCTACCGTTTGAAACGCGAGTATTGATCGCAGTTTCAGACTTTGTCGTGGCTTATTGGGTGCATATGCTGGTGGCAGTAGTCGCAGCCGCATTCGCATGGCGGTCTTGGACAACTAGTGCTGCAGGTCGCATTACTTGGGATCGTATTAAAATGCAGCTTCCTATTATAGGCCCTGTGTATGAGCGCATTGCTCTAGGGCGTTTTTCTCGAACTTTTGGCATGGTAATGCGTGCTGGGGTTCCAATTGTGCATGGCCTTGGGGTAGTTGCTGGGGCTGTGGGCAATAAGTTCGTGGGCGGGCGCGTATTGCGCATGCGTGATGGTATCTCTAGAGGCGAATCACTCTATAACACTGCCGTCCATAGCAATATGTTCTCTCCTTTAGTGCTGCAAATGATTTCTGTAGGTGAGGAGAGTGGCACCATCGATGACTTAATGACCGATGTGGCTGATTTCTACGACTCCGAGGTCGAATATGACCTGAAAAAATTAGGTGATGCTATCGAGCCGATTCTGATTATGTTTATTGCCGGAATTGTGCTTGTGTTAGCCCTAGGCGTGTTCTTGCCAATTTGGGACCTTAACTCCGCAATCCGCTAACTAGCGGCTATCGCGACTACATTCAAGGCTATAAGAGAGCATAGTGAAAACACTGACACACACACAAGAGATGAAAGCGCTCGGGCGAAACGAGGGGTTTACCTTGTTCGAGTTAGTTGCATTCATTTTGATTGTTGCAATTGTGTTTTCAGTCTCTATGCGACGGTTTCAAGATTTTCCGGGCGAAGCTGAGCGAGCAAACTTTTTGGCAATAACCACTCAAATAAAGGCAGCGGTCACTATACAGATGATGAGTGCAATCGCCTCGGGTAAGTGGGAAGAGACAAGGCGGTTAGAAAACACTAATCCGATGGATTTGATGCTAGAAACCCCTTCCAATTACGCAGGGGAGTTTGATTTGATCGATGAGATTGGCATGCCTAAACGTACTTGGTATTTCGACTCTTACAATGGGCATCTTGTGTATTTGGCGAGTGACAACTCTCATTTATTCTCCAAGCTTGGTGATGGTACTTCTACCTTAAACAGTGTGCGTTTCCGTATTGCTGTTCGTTACGACGATGAAAAGCCAAGCGAAGAGCAAGGGCTTGGTATCGATGCAGGCACGGTAACGGGCCTGAATGATCCTAGTTTGCGTACGTCCGGTGGTAATGAGAGCGGTTCAGCTGCGTCGAGTGGTCGCAAATGGCAGGGTTTGGTATTAGAAGAGGTCACGCCGTTCCGCTGGGATAGGGCTGGTTTATCACTACCAGGGGTCGAAATCTCGGAATAACGTGAACTGCATCACCTTATGTTTCGCGGCCTCAAGCGCATTTGGGACAAAAAAGGGACAAATAGACGCATTATCACGAATATGGCGGGGGTTTTTATGGCGAGTGACGAATCTCGGTGCTAGCATAGACCCATAAATTAAATTAGATAAGTTAGCTGTAATGTCCATTCTAACTTGCTGATTTAGAGATGAAGTTCGCGAGCAACTTCGAATGATTGAATGGCTCGTAGGGTTTTGGTTTAAATTTGTAGCAACACATTAAGGTAATAAATTATGAAAAGCATGACAGCAATGAATGCAACACGTAAACAAGCGGGTTTCACTATCATCGAATTGGTAGTAGTAATCCTCCTTTTAGGGATTCTTACAGCAACTGCTTTGCCACGTTTTATGGATGTGACTGACGAGGCGCATGACGCCGTTGTTGATGCGGTAGAAGGTGGCTTCACAACCGGTGTGGCATTATTTAGAGCTCAGTGGATTGGTGAAGGCCAGCCGCTAGACACGGTGACAGATTCTGTTGGATATAACTTGTACGCCTCAACTACTGGATACCCACGTAGTGCAACACTTAACAATGCTACCGTTACTGGCATGAGTTCAGACACGATCTGTGAAGATGTATACAGTTCAATTTTGCAGGCTGGTGGGCGTCCATCGATTGCCGTAGCAGATGGTCTTGCAGCAGACAACGCTGCCACACGAGAGACTGCAGTTGAAGCTGCAGCTAGCGCGACGACAGATTTTGTAGCTGTTCTTGAGCGAGATAATGCAACGCCTACAGTTGCCACTGTTTCTTGCTCTTATTACTATGTTGGTCAGCACAAAGAAGGTACAAGCACGGTTAATGTTAATATCCCGCTGATCACATATAACTTCTCAACTGGCGTAACAACTCGTGCAGCTGAAGTAACGTTTGATCAAGACTAATTGCTATTTTTAATTTAGTTAAAAGTTAAAGTAAGTTCTGCCGACGCCTTTGTTCTCCCAGAGTTCAAAGGCGTCTTCGTTTGAAGGGTAAGTTTAAGGCAAGCGGTCAAGTTATGAGAACTCGAAGAGCACTTGCAGGTTTTACTGTCATCGAGCTCGTTATCACTATCTTGATCATGGGCATCCTAGCAGCAGTCGCCTTTAGCCGTATGCTGGACGGAGATGTCTATAATGCCGCGATCGTTCGCGATCAAGTGATCTCTCTATCTCGTTCATCTGCTCAAAAAGCCTTGGGTCGTAGCGATGTGGCCATGATCATCCAACCTAATGCGGGTGAACTTGAAATCCGGACTGTAGAAGACTTCGTGGATGTGAATACTTACACCGAGTTACAGTTTAGCTCTATCGATATGCGCTCTGTCTCTATGGCTGCTGATGTTAATGTGCTCGATGCCTGTGACGGTGTGGTGAGCACTAACCTACTCAGTAATGCCAACCCGTTAGTGATCGAATATGATGAATTAGGCAGTCTTCGCCGCGGTGGCGTGACGAATGCGCCGGGTTATCCAGTGACTGTGTCTACTGGATTACGTTTGTGTATAAACAATGACCCCATTGTTTCTATTTGTTTCTCCCCTACCGGTTACCCCTCGCAAGGTAGTTGCCAATGAGGCCAGACGCTAAACAATCGGGCTTGACCTTGATTGAGATGGTGCTCACGATTGTCATCCTCGCTATCTCAATTATTACCATAACGGGCATGCTTTCTAGTGGCGTAGGCCGTAGTGCTGATACGACACTAGAGCTGCGTTCAGCATCCCTTGCGCAAAGTTATCTTGATGAAATCCTTGGCAAACGTTTCGACGAACATTCATCACCGCGAGGAATCCCCCCTTGCCGAACTAATTGCACTGATGAAGTCGATTTCGGGCCTGATGGGGGGGAAACACGCGCGCGTTTTGATGATGTTGATGATTATCACGGCTTAGACGAAGGCGAGGGGCAATTGACGCCTTTGCAGGATTCAGAAGGCAATACTCGCACAGGCTATGAAAATTTTCGCGTTAGAGTTTCAGTGCGTTATATGGAGATTGACCCTGGCGGCGAAGAAGAGAATCTCGCGGTCGCAGCCAATGATCTAGACGACAATGAGGACGCCAAGCTGATCACGGTGACAGTCAATTTTATTTCTAGCGGGGATGAGGGAGTGAGCTATAGTGCCTATAAAGCTAACTTCTAACAGAGGCTTTACACTCATCGAGATGGTCACGACGATCATTATCGCCTCTATTCTTGCTGCTGGCATTGTGACCTATATCGGTGACAGTACTGAAGGGTTTTTGACGAGCGCCAATCGTAGTCGTTTAGCTACAAGCGGGCGCTCTGCGTTAGATCGCATGACCTTGGAAATACATAATGCCTTGCCTAATAGTGTGCGAGCTAATGCTGCTTCAGCCAATGGCAATCAGTGCTTGGAGTTTATGCCATCTTTGCGCGCAACGACTTATGTCAATGCCCCGCTTACCGGCAGTGGCAGCACAACGTTCGATGTCATAAATTTTAATCCAAGCGAAACTGTGGCATCCCCTGCGGGTATTTATGCAGTGATCTACCCAATCAATAACACTGATTTATATAACTATAACGATAATCGCGGCCCACTCGCATTGATCGATTCAATCACCGATCCAAACGCAGGTGATGGAGTTATGCGTATTACCTTAGATGCACAACATCGCTTCAATCGGCGCTCGCCGTCTCGTCGACTTTTTGTGGTAGACCAACCGGTGAGTTTTTGTGTGGTGGAAGACAAACTCTACCGATATGAGAATTACGGTGTAGAGGCAACTCAATGTACCCCTGCGACTTGCTTACCTAGTACCTTGCCCGACCGCTCATTGATAGCAGATGAGATCGATAACACTGGGCTTACTGCCTTTGCGCTAGAAGCGGCGACTCGTCGACGCAACGCGATTATTTCGTTTCAATTAAATATGACAAGCGAAGGCGATACCGTGCGTTTGGATCACGAGGTGTTAACTCATAATGTGCCCTAGCCGTGACACACTCAATACTCAAAAATCACAACGCGGAATTGGCATACCAGCAGCGCTTTTTGTGATTACGCTGCTAGCAATTCTGGCGGTAGCGGTTAACTCATTGGTTGCTGTCTCTTATACACATCTGACGCTGCCGACGAGCGATCTAGTGTA
>OJGU01000408.1_pt1 | contig 26221 bp, 21 predicted proteins | sample 1594741 | NCBI WGS metagenome assembly OJGU01 (sample SAMN05416841, study PRJEB24817) | seawater metagenome | isolation source: Sea water | place: Canada:Atlantic | collected 2013-07
GGCTGGGCGATGGCAGCCAACGCGTCGTTCTCCCCCGGGGCACTCATGCCGAGCTCGACGACCATCGCGTCCGGAGCATGCGGCTCGCCAAGTACGGTCAGCGGCACCCCCAGGTGGTTGTTGAGATTGCCCTGCGTACACAACACGGTCTCCAGCGACGCATCGAGGACACCGGCGACCATCGCCCGGGTCGTGGTCTTGCCGTTGCTCCCGGAGATCGTCACGACCGGGCCCTCGAACGCCGCGCAGCGAGCCGTGGCGAGGCGGGTCAACGCCTCCTGCGTGTCCGCAACTTCGATCACCGAGACCGCGCCGGTAGGGACTTCGTGGCCTGGTTGCACCAGGGTGGCAGCTGCGCCGCCTCTCAGCGCTGCCGCGATGAAATCGTGACCGTCCCGCGCGGCGACGATGGGAACGAACAGCCCACCGGCCAGCGGTTCGCGCGAATCGATGAACACCCCTTGAATCGGGCGATCTACGGATCGAATCAGGGTTCCGCCCGCATCACGGGCCAGTGCGTCCGGAGTCCATTGCACGGAGTCGCGAGTACCAGGATCGGCGTGCACCGCCAAGACAACGGCCCGCAACATGTCCGCTCAAGACACACATCAACCCCAACGTGCGTAGACCTGCCAGCGTGCTACTTTGGATCCGGTTCGCTTATGACAGTTCGAGATACGCTGCTGTTGGACCAGGGCTACCAACCGCTTCGCGTCATCCCGTGGCAACGAGCGATCTGTATGCAGTTCTTGGGCAAGGTCGAGGTCGTCTCCCAGCACGACTGGAAGGCCCGCACGGTCAGCCGCGACTTCGAGGTCCCCGCCGTGGTCCGCCTCGTGCGCACCGTCAAGGTTCGCCCGATGTACGTCCGATTCTCGCGCGAGAACGTGTACCTGCGGGATGGATACCGCTGTCAGTACTGCGGCGACCAGTTCCGGCACAAGGATCTCACCCTCGACCACGTCGTGGCCCGATGTCACGGCGGTCGCACCAACTGGAAGAACATCGTCGCGTGCTGTGTCGACTGCAATCGGCGAAAGGGAAGCCTCTCGCCCGAAGAAGCTGGCATGCCGCTGCGAACCCAGCCCAACCGGCCCCGGTGGCTCGCCCCTCGGGTGTTCCACCACGGAAACACCAAGCTGCCGGCCATCTGGCGAGCGTGGCTTCACTGATCTGGCCACGTCGGCTGTGACCGGAGTGACGTTGACCTGGCCACCCTCCGCTGTGAGGTTGATGTGGGGTTCGCCACCGCATGAGTCTCGAAAACGTCTCGATCACCTTTGATGCCGACAACCTGACCACCACCCTCGATGTTCGGGAAGTCGAGCTCGAGGAGCGCCTCAACGCGCCCTTCGAGCTGACCGCACGACTCCACGTCGAGGATGAGGACTTCGAGCCGGGGTCGCTCCTGGGCGAGCCGGTGACGGTTCTCATCGAGCGCGGGACGCTCTCCCGAGATGTCCACGGCATCGTGGTGAAGGTCCAGGAAGGTCGCAGGCCCACGGTGGACACCCTCGCTGTGGTCGTCACCGTGATGCCCGCGTGGTGTGCCCTCGGCCAGCGAAAGACGTCACGAATCTTCTCGTCGATGACGGTCCCCGAGATCGTCGTGAGCGTCGCCGACCCCGTGCTGGGAGCGTACGGACGCACCGTCGACACCTCGAACCTCACCGCGACGTATCCCGCTCTCGAGTACGCGGTCCAGCTGGGCGAGACCGACCAGGCGTTCGTCGAGCGACTCATGCAGGAGCACGGGATCGGCTACACGTTCGACCACTCCGGAAGCGCCGAGACACTGACGCTGTTCGATGACCTCGGTTCGTTTGGCGCGTTGGAGAGCGTCGGCAACACGGAGGGCGTGTTGCCAGTGCGTCCCGACGAGGCCTCCGCAGTTGGAGACAGCGCCGACGCACATGGGTTCGTGCTCGTCTCCAAGATGCGCCCAACGGGCGCCGCCGTACAGGTGTTCGACTGGCAGAACCCGGGCTCGCTTCTCACCGCGTCGAGCACCGCGACCTCCGTGTTCGATGACCTCGACCGCCCGGTGGACGGCGCCGAGAAGGCGCCGCCGCGGCTCATGACCGAGCACGACGAGCCGGTGGAGACGCTCGGCTCCCGAGACGCCGCCACAGACATTGCTCGTGTTGAAGAACTCGTCGAGATGCGCCGCGAACTCCAGCGACGCGACGCCGCGATCGGGAAAGGCCGAACGACCGCGATCCTGATGCGACCGACGGCTCGATTCACGCTGACGGATCATCCACAGCCCGCTCTCGATGCGCCCTACGTCTGCATTCGTGTTCGACACCGGTGGGTCAAGACCTCGGCCGCCGAGCCCCGACGGTATGAGAGTCAGTTCGAAGCCGTCCCCGCGGGCGTGGTGTGGCGGCCCAACCGCTCGCACATCAAACCCCGGGTCCACGGCATCCAGACCGCAACCGTCGTTGGGCCGACGGGCAGCGAGATCCACACCGATGCGCACGGGCGGATCCAGGTCCAGTTCCACTGGGATACGCAGGCCACCTCCAATGCCGGCCTGTCCTGCTACCTCCGCGTCATGCAGTCCTTCGCGGGCAACGGTTGGGGCTCCGTGTTCCTTCCGCGCGTGGGCATGGAGGTCGTCGTGTCCTTCCTCGACGGAGACCCGGACCGACCGGTGGTGACGGGATGCCTCTACAACGGCACCCACGACCCCCCGCACACGCTCCCCGACAACAAGACGGTCACCACGATCAAGACCCAGAGCACGGGGCAGACCGGCGGCTACAACGAGCTGAGCTTCGAGGACGCGGGCGGCAGCGAGGAGGTCTATCTCCGGGCCCAACGAAATCTCCGAGAGGAGGTCCTGCACGACCACGCCACCGCGGTGACCAACGACCAGAGCAACACGGTCGGCGGTGACCAACTCGAGGAGGTCACAGGGGACCAGACGCTGAACGTCACCGGCAACCGGACCCTGGCGATCGACGGCGACTTCGGGGAGACCATCTGTGGAAGCGAGACCCGGCGCGTGGATGGCGACGTGTCGGAGACCATCGGCGGAAACGAGACCCGAGTGGTCTCGGGCAACGTCGAGGAGACGATCGGTGGCAGCCGCACACAGAACGTCACCGGCGGGTCAACCGAGACCATCACCGGGGCGTTCTCTCTGACCTCGAACACGAGCATCACGACCAACACCCCCGGCACGCACTCTCTGACCGCCAACGCAGGGGTCACCATCACGACAACCGCGGGTTGCGACATCGTGGCGCCGACCGGGCTCACCGTCACCGGTGCAGGCGTTACCCTTGTGGACAGCAACTATTTCTCGATCTCAGCCGCCTCGGGCACCATCTCAGGGCAGTCCACCAGCCTTGTCGGCTACGCGCTGGGCGGCACCATTCTCAAGACCGACTTCGGCGTTGTGAGCACCGCCGTCAACGGTGTGAACCTCGCCGCCAATGGGGTGGACCTCGCCGCCAAGGGTGTCGGGGACGAAAAGGTCGGCTGCGACCTCAAGACCGCGGGCACGAAGATCAAAAACGTAGCTACCGATATCGCCGTCGCGGCGATCATCATGATGCTCTGAACGCCGCCGACTCCGATGAAGGTCTTCAAGCCATCCAAGCTCAGCGTGCTCACCCGGTGTTTCGAGCATCGGCGTCAGTACAAGCTGGGCGTCTGCGTCTTGGGCTGTGTGCCCATGCAGGGCGACCTCTCTCTGCTCCCTGAGCAGGATCTGTGGAAGTTCATCGCCGAGGCCATGGGCAGCGAGGGCACGCTCGATGCGACGATCCCCAAGATTCGCGCGGAGTACATCGTGCACGGGAGCGCGCACGCCCCCGGCGGTATCCCTCAGCCGTCCGTGCCGGTTCGAGCAGAGGTCGGTGGGCTCAGCAAGGACCTCGTCGTTCACGGAGACCGGTTCTGGGCAGGTCGCGAGCCGACGCAGCCGGTCCCCTTTCGTTCGATGCGTCTTCATTGGTCCTCCGCATTCGGAGGCCCGACGCACGCCCAAAACCCACTCGGCAAGGGCATCGATGCCGTCGAGCTGCAGACGCCCGGTCCGGACGCCAACCCCAAAGCGGTGCCGCTTCCCAATGTCGAGCGGAGCGACGACCTGGTCCGGAGCCCCGACGACCGTCCGACACCCGGAGGCCTTGGCCCGATCGACATCAGCTGGCCGCAGCGCCGCACCTTGGCGGGAACCCACGACCAGACGTGGCTCGAGACCCAGTTCCCCGGCCACCCCGTGGACGTCGACTGGGGGCTGCACAACGTCGCGCCCGGCGATCAGCAGCACTCCGAGGCGTGGAAGCCCGGGGCCCCGTATCGCTTCACCAACCTGCACCCGAGCATCGACGTTCTCGAAGGTACCCTTCCCCCGCTGCGCGCGCGCGCGTTCATCAGTCGTTCGCACCGATCCGGGGACGAGCGACCGACAGCCCACGCGCGGACGCAGGCGTCCCGAGCACCTCTGGGTGCAGAGGACCCGCTCGAAGAGGTGGAGCTCGAACTCCAAACGCTGTGGTTCTTTCCCGACCAGGAGCGCCTGGTCTTGGGATGGACGGGGTCTGTTGACGTTGCCGAAGAGGAGGCTGCGGACGTGGTGAAGCTGATGCTGGCCGCCGAGTCGACCGAGCACGCCCGCCCCCTGTCGCACTACGAGCAGGTCCTCGCGGACCGGCTCGACGAGGAGTTCGGCGCCCTCGCAGCCCTTCGTGATGTCGACCTCGTACCTGAGGACCTCGCGGCGGCGCCGGATGACGCCGACGACCTGTTCGCGCTGGAGGGCCTGCCCATCGACAACGGGCAGCGTCAGCGCGAAGAGTTGTTCGCCTCCGCCCTGGCCCATCTCGAAGCACAAGGCATCGACCCCGCCGAGTATGGGCTCGAGCCGCCTCCGCCTCCGGATGCTCAGCCCGCTCTCGACGAGTTACCCGAGCTGCTGGCGAAGAAACGTGCCGAGCTGGCCGAGGCCCAGACGCAGGGCGAAGCGATGCGCGAGTCGATGTTGGCGCAAGCCGCCGAGGTGCTGGACGGACTCCCCACCGACATGACGGCGGACAGTGTTCGCGAGCAAGTGACCGAAGTGGGCGACGGGCCTCCCAGCTTTCGCGCCGACGCCCAGAAGGCCGAACTCGAAGCGCAGGCCATGAAGGCCCGCATGCTTGGGGGTATCGACGACGCCCTCGAAGCGGTGATCGATGACCCGGCCCAGTACGCACATTGGCAGGCCGCCGAAGCCAAACTCCTGGGCGCATACCGCAAGACCGCGCACTACCAGGCCCCCGCCGCTCGGCTGTCCGGGGTTTCCGGGGGCGAGGCCCTCGCTCGGTTCGAGCACACGCTGAAGTCCGGACAAGGCTTTCGCAACGCCAACTTCACCGGTGCCATTCTTCGTGGCCTCGACCTTCGGGGTGCCGACCTCTCCGGCGGCCTGTTCGAGTCCGCGGACTTCACCGAGACGGATCTACGAGGCGCCAACCTCGACGACACCGTCCTCGCCCACGCCAAGATCGATCGTGCGCGCCTCGATCGAGCCTCCCTTCGGCGCGCCAACCTCGGCAAGGCCAACCTGGTCCAGTCGGTCCTCGACAGTGCACGCCTCGACGAGGCCGTGCTTGAAGGCACCCGACTCAAGGGCTCACGATTTCGCGGCGCCGTTCTTCACGGAGCCTCCCTTCGCGACGCCCACTTCGTCGACTGCGATGGCCAGCGGATGGAGGCTTCCAAGCTCCAACTCCTCGGGGTCACCTTCGAGCGGGTGATGTTCGGGGCTGCGGTCTTCGACGAGACCACCTTCCTCGAGCTTGACCTCCGCACCTGCGACTTTGCCGACGCCAGTCTTCGGGGCTGCACATTTCTGCGCTGCGACCTTCGCAAGGTCAACCTCGCCGGCGCGGTGCTCGAGGGAGCCCGAGCGGTCGAAGCGACCCGGCTCGAGGAGGCCGTGCTCACCCAAGCCAGCCTTCGAAAGGCGAACTTTCGAGGCCTCCGCATGAAGGGTGTGGACCTCCGCCAGGCACAGCTCGACGACGCAGACTTCACCGAGTCGGACCTCGAGCGCGCCAAGCTGTACCGGGCATCCGCGCGCGGGGCTCGCTTCGACATCGCCAACCTCCGGCATGCGGAGATGATGTCGATCAACCTCATGCAGGCCAGCCTCGCTCGGGCGTGCATCGAGTCCGCCGACTTGCGGGGCGCCAACTTGCACGGCGCCGACATGGCCCGCATTCGCACCAACGCCGCGGTGAAGCTCGACGATGCCCTGCTCACCCGGGTTCGCATCCACCCGAGGCTTGTCCGCGCGGAGGCCACGCCATGAAGCCATTCACCCCCAACAACCCCGTGCCCACCAACGCGGCGGAGTTTGGCGAGCATGTCCACCGGGGTCGGCCGTGCCACGACCTCGATCTCTCCAACGCCGAGTTTGGCGGGACCAAGGCAGGAGGCGCGACCATCACCCAGTCCACACTTCGCCGCATCGACCTCCGTGATGCAGATCTTCGAGAGAGTCGATTCGTGAACTGCGACCTCACGGACGCGCGACTGTGCGGTGCGAACCTGCAACACGCGACCTTCGTCGGCTGCGACATGACGCGAGCGGATCTCTCAGGGGCGCGGGTCGTCGGCACCAGCATCGCGCGATGCAAAGCACCTGGCCTCGACCTCCGCAACGCCGATCTCCGCACCGCGCGGCTCGTCGAGAGTGAACTGGAGGGCGCTCGCCTCGACGGGGCGGACCTGCAACGGACATCGATCCTCGACAGCACGATCACCGGCCTGGTGTTGCGGGGATGCACGCTGGACCAGACGATTCTCTTGCGAGCCGACCTGCGCAGTGTCCAGCTCGACGGCGTCAGGATGCAGGGCGCGATCCTGGTGGAAGCGGATCTGTCGGGCATGAACCTCGCGGGGATGAGCCTCGCCACGTGCCAATTCACGGGAGCCAACCTCGTCGGAGTCGACCTGCGCGGTGCAAACCTTGAGCAGGCCAACTTCACCGGAGCCGACCTTCGGCAGGCCAATCTCTCGGGCGCCTGCGCCAAGTCGGCCTTGTTCCTCGACGCCATCGTGGTCGAATGCAACTTCCAGCGCGCGCAGCTCGAACAAGCGATCTTCATGGGCGCGCGCGCCGACCGAGCCGACTTCTCTGGCGCAACGCTTCCCCAGGCCCAGTTCCAAAGGGCTGTCCTGTACGGCGCAGTGCTGGCCAGAACCGACCTCACCTACGTCGACTTCTCCGAGGCGGATGTCCGGCTCGCGGACTTCACCCGAGCCACTCAGTTCCGCGTCAACTTCCATGGCGCCGACGAACGCGGTGCCGTGAACCCTGGCCGCGCCCAAGCCCTCCCCGAAGACACCGAACTGCGGGCTGCCCAGCAGTGGACCCCCAAGTACTAACCGAGCCCTGAGGAACACGACCATGCAACCGACGCTCGAGACCACCACCCGCACTCATGCACGACAGGGCATGGCCCGCATCACCGGCAACATCGGCGACACCTGGTTGCTCGACGGCATCGACGGGCCGGCTCGTCGAGCCGCCAGCTGTCATCTTCGACCCGAGCAGGGAGACCGGGTGTGGTTCGTGCGGGAGGGGGATGCGTGCTTCATCACCGCCGTCCTCGAGCGAGTACGGCCGCAGGCACCCCGCGTGCTCGAACTTGGTGAGAACGTCAGTCTCCGAGCGTCGGGAACGTTGGATGTCGAAGCCGGGGACCAACTCCGCGTGCGGGCGTCTCGGGCAACGGCCGCCATCGAGAAGGTGTCCTGGTTCGCGAAGTCGGCTGTGAGTCACGTCGCCAAGCGAACGATGGTGGGTTCGGTGCTCGAGCATGTCGTCGACCGCTTCACGTCGCATACAAAGAGCAGCCAACGCACCGTCGAAGGCCTCGATCAGCTGCAGGCCAACGACGTCGATCATCATGCGAAGTCGACCCTGTCTCTGGGAGGCGAGCACACGATGCTCAAGGGACGCGCACTCATCAAAGCGGACGGCGACCAAATTCACATCGGATAGGAGGACCCAGGCATGTTTGCGAACTCTCAAATGATGGGCACCGACACCGGGTTTCCCGACGTGTGCCTCACCCCAACTCCCGCCGGCCCGGTCCCGGTGCCCTACCCCAACATCGCGATGGGGATGATGGGCGTCCCGCCGGTCGCCAAGGTGCTGTTTGGCGGCACACCCGCCCACAACCTGTCCACGGTCGTGCCGATGACCAATGGAGACAACGCGGGGGTCGCGACCGGGGTGGCGTCGGGATCGGTCATGGGCCCGTCCCGTCACCTCACCGGCTCGTTCACGACCCTGGTGGGCGGCATGCCCGCAACACGGATGACCAGCATGTCGCTGCAGAACTCGACCAACTGCCCCGGTGCCCGGATCGCGCCGAGCCAGACGAAGGTCCTGATCCTGGCCCCCTGAGCACCCCCCACGCCCGTTTGAGGTCGCGCGCAGTGCACAACGCCGGGGCCGTGCGAGCAGACCGCGCGCTCAGGCTCGCCTCATTCTTGCTCTCGGGGGCCGGTTCATGACATCCGTAGAGACAGGTTTTCAGTCCTGCGCGGACACTCCGCGACACGGACAGGTGCTGGGTTGCTCTACACGCTCCTGTATCCACTGAGTACGAAGATTGCGGCGCTGAGCTGGCTCAACGTCCTTCGCTACACATCGACACGAGTCATCGCGGCGACGCTGACGGCGTTGTTCCTCTCGCTCGTGCTCTACCCCTGGTTCATCCGCACCTTGCAGAGGATCCAGCTTGGTCAAGTCGTCCGGGACGACGGGCCCGAGTCACACCTGGCCAAGCGCGGCACGCCAACGATGGGCGGCAGCTTGATCCTCTTCACGCTGATCATCCCCACGATCTTGTGGGCGGACATCCGCAACCCGTTTGTGTTGATGGCCACCCTCACGACGGCGGGCTACGGCGTCATCGGCTTCCTCGATGACTTCATGAAGATCCGCAAGAAGCACTCGGGCGGAATGCCGGGCAAGGTCAAGTTTGCGCTGCAGTTCATCATCGCCACCGGGGTGTCGCTGTACATCTACGAAGGCAGCGAGATGATGCCCGAGCACATCCGCTACAAGCTCGCGCTCCCGCTGCTCGACTTCTACGAGTCCGATCTCGCGCTCCCGGCGATGGCCTACGTCGCGTTCGGCGTGCTCGTCATCGTCGGGACCTCCAACGCCGTGAACCTGACCGACGGCCTCGATGGTCTTGCCATCGGCCCGGTCATCATCTCGGCGGCCACGTTCCTCATCCTCACCTACGCAGCCGGCACGTTGATCGCAGGCTTCGACATCGCTCGCTACTTGCACATCCCCCACATCCCGGGAGTCGGCGAGTTGGCAATCTACTGCGGCGCGATGATCGGGGCTGGAATCGGCTTCCTTTGGTACAACACGTACCCAGCCAGCGTCTTCATGGGAGACGTCGGTTCGCTGCCGCTGGGCGCCGGTTTGGGATTCCTGGCGGTCGCGACGAAGAACGAATTCACGCTGCTCCTCGTGGGCGGAATCTTCGTGCTGGAGACCGTCAGCGTCATCGTGCAGGTCGTGAGCTTCAAGCTGACCGGCAAACGTGTGTTCAAAATGGCGCCCATCCACCACCACTTCGAGTTGAAGGGGTGGGCCGAGCCCAAGGTCATCGTTCGTTTCTGGATCATCAGCTTCGCGCTGGCGCTCGTGGCACTGGCCACGCTCAAGCTTCGATGAGCGTCCCGTACCGACGCGCCCTGGTCATCGGCCTGGGCGCCAGCGGACGGGCTGCCGTTCGCCTCCTGGTGTCGCTCGGCGTTCGCGTGCACGCGTACGACCGGCGCGAGGCCGTCGAGGATGCGCCCGAAGGCGCCGTGTTGTTTTTGGGCGCCGAGGTCCCCGGTGCCGATGCGTTCGAGGGCGTGGACCTCATTGTGCTCAGCCCCGGCGTCCCGCCCGGGCCCCATCGACAGGCCTGCGAACAACACGCGCCGGATGCCAAGATTCACGGCGAGTTGAGCTTGGCACTCGAGGTGCTCGGTCCGTTGCCCACGGTCCTGATCACCGGGACCAACGGCAAGAGCACCGTCACGTCCATGCTCGGCCATCTCATGCGCGAAGGGGGGCAGACGCCGTTCGTTGGCGGGAATCTTGGGGACCCGCCCGCCGAGCTCGCCCGCGCGGTGGCTGCCGGCGAGCGAGAGACGCCGTCGTCGTTGGTCCTGGAGTGCTCGTCTTACCAGCTCGAGACCTTGGACCCGGGGCCCACCCAGGTGGCGATGATTCTCAACGTCACACCAGACCACCTCGACCGCTACGCGTCGTTCGAGCACTACGCACGCACCAAGACCGCCGTATTCGCCAACCTCGAAACCGGAGGCCTGGCTCTGCTCGATGCCGACGACGGGTGGACGACCGCATTCGCTCCTCTGGCAGGAGATGCTCTGGAGCGGATCGGCTCCCCGTTCGCCAACATCCTTGGGGACGGCCCCGGCGACATGTTGCGCGTCGACGGCGAGCGCTACGACCGCTCGAGCCTACGTCTGCCCGGACGACACAACGCGAAGAACGCCCTGTTCGCGATCGCAGCGGCGAGACACCTGGGCGTGCCTGTGGATGCGGTCCGCGCGGGTCTTCAGAGCTTCGAGGGGCTCCCCCACCGGATGGTGTTCGTGCGCGAGCTGGGGGGCGTGAAGTACTTCAACGACTCCAAAGCCACGAACGTCGCGAGCGCGATGGCGAGTCTCAGCGGGCTGCGCGAGCGCTTTGTGCTGATCGCCGGCGGCAGAGCCAAAGGAGACGACCTGGGCCCGCTGGGCGAGGTCCTCCGGCAGCAAGGGCGCGGGCTTGTCACCGTCGGGGAGGCGGCTGCGCAGTTCGAGGCGCTCGCCCAGGGACAGCTGCCCTACCGACGTGCGCAGTCCATGGACGATGCCGTCGCCGCCGCCCAAGCGTTCGCAGAGCCCGGAGATCTCGTCCTCCTGGCCCCCGCGTGCTCCAGCTTCGACCAATATCGCAGCTACGCCCAGCGCGGAGACCGATTCACCGAGGCCGTGTTGGCCCTGGATTGACTGGGTATTACTATCCGGCGCATGTCCTCCGAAGAGGAAGAACTGTACTTCGCTCAGCACGAGCAAGACCTACGCGCAGACCAGCGCCACAAGATGACGCTGGCAGCCAAGGAGCTCGAGGAGAAGCGAAAAATCGCGCAAAGCGCTGGCACGGCTGACATCGAGGTCGCGGCGCACATCAGCGCCCTGGGCTTCGACGGCGACTCGGCGCGAGTCTTCGACCTCCTGCCCTTGGTCCACGTGGCGTGGGCGGACGGAAAGATTCAGCGCGGCGAACGAGGCGCGATTCTCAGGGTCCTGCGCAGCCGGGGTATCGAGCAAGGCAGCGAAGCCTTTCGCACCATGGAGTCGCTCCTCGAGGAGAAGCCCTCCGACGCTTTCATGCGGGAGTCGCTCGCGGTTCTGAGGGAGGTCACCGGGGGCCTCAGCGATCGCACGTCCACCATCGTCGACCTTTGCATTCAGGTGGCTGCGAGCTCTGGAGGTTTTCTCGGGCTCAAGCTCGGCGCTAAGATCGGCGACGACGAGAAGCGGCAAATCGAGGAAATCCTCGCGTCGCTCGGCCCCGCTGCGTCCCAGTCGTTCCAAGACGACCTCGCGTAGACCGACGGCTCGTCTCGTTGGCGAGCCGTACCCGGCTCACTTCCCCCCTCCCCCGGTCGTCTGTCACAATAGGGAATGCGCCGGGTGAGTTGGGTTCTTGTGACAGTCCTTGCCGGCTGTACGGGGCTCAACGGTGCCTTCGACGATCGACAGGACCCGGTGGGCACCGGCGGAGCCACGACCGCCCAGACCTCCTCGGCGGTGACGAACCCCACCGGGCCGCCGTCCCCAACGGCGAGCGGCAGTGGAGTGACGAGTGCTGGGAACACCACCACGGACTCACCGCCTCCCACCACGGTCGGTCAGACCGGTTCGACGGGCACGGGCACGAGCGGAACGAGTGGCGAGCGAAGCTCCTCCGGAAGCACAGCCGGCGACAGCGAGGTTCTCGACGCGGCCACCGGGGGCGACACCCGGGTTGTCTTCATCTATGCGGTGGACGGCTGGATGGCGCCGGGCAACTACCCGCCCGCCTCTACGTCCGGCGAATACTGCACGGACAACGCGGCGAGCCTCTGCGAATCCGACGGGGTCGCTCTGCTACGCCAACCCGACATCGCGCTCGCGGACGTCCTCGGACCTCTCGATGCGATGTGGTTCGGCCTCCCGGTGTTCGGTGCCGGCTCCAAAGGCGATACGGCCCTCGCGGACTCCCCCCTCGGTCTGCTCACCGGACCCGCGATCCGCCTCCTCGACGGCGGAGTCGAGGACCCAAGCGAGACGGGCCTGTTCTTCAGCGGCGGCTCGGCGAAGGTATTCGACACATGCGAAGGATGGAGCGACCCGTTCAGTACGGCCATCGCAGGTAGTTTCGAACAGGCGGGCCCCACGTGGTTCTCCGACACCATCGACGTACCCTGCGCGGATCACCTCCCGATCCTCTGCGCCTGCCTGTCCGGACCGGACCCGTTCGAGTAGCCCAAACCGCCGTTTTTTAGGTATTGGAGGCGGTTTCGTGCTCCCGTCGCCTTCGTGTCCGATGCTGCCGAAGCGCTCGAAGTCGACGAGCCATCCACCAGCCCCGCCGCTCCGCCATCTCGGCGAGAATTCGGCAGCCGGCCCATGGATCCGTGGCTGTTCTTCGCGGCCATCGCCCTGACCGGTCTGGGCCTTGTGATGGTCTACAGCGCTGGCGCCTGGCTCGGGCACAGCACGTACAGCGGCTGGGAGCACTTCCTGAGCCGACAAGCAATGTTCGCCGTCGCGGGCTTTGTTCTGATGGTGACGATGAGCCGCATGGACTATCGGCTACTGCGTCGCTTCGCCCCCCAGCTGATGCTGGGCGCGATCGCGATGCTGCTGATGGTCCTGATGATCGGAACCGAGATCAACGGTGCCCGTCGCTGGATCCGAGTCGGCTCGTTCAGTCTCCAGCCCTCCGAGCTCGCGAAAGTCGCACTCGCGGTGTTCCTCGCCGCGACGCTGGCTCGCAAAGGAGAGCGCGTCCGCGCGTTCACCCAAGGTTTCCTCCCGGTGATGGCGATCTCGGGCTTCACGATGTTGCTGGTCCTGATGGAGAAGGACCTCGGCACCACGATCCTCTTGGGATCGCTGACGCTCATCATGCTGTTCGTGGCTGGAACTCGGTTGAGCTACGTCGTCGCCGCCGTGATGCTCGCCGCACCGATCGCCTGGCAACAGATTCTCGGTGTCGACTATCGGCGCGGCCGCCTGGAGGAGTTCCTCTCCGGCGACGGCTACCAGGTGCAGCAAGCCCTGATCAGCATCGGGTCGGGCGGATGGTTCGGGCTGGGCCTGGGCAACGGCAAGCAGAAGCTCGGCTTCCTTCCCGAGAACCACACGGACTTCATCCTCGCCACGGTCGGCGAAGAACTCGGGTTCGCGGGCATCCTCCTGGCGATGGGACTGATGCTGCTCCTGGTGTGGCGGGGCGTCGTCATTGCGCGCCGCGCCCGGGACCGGTTCGGGCTCTACCTTGCGGTGGGACTGTCATCCCTGTTTGGGCTGCAGGCGATCGTGAACATCGCCGTCGTCTTGGAGGTCATCCCGGCGAAGGGCATCACTCTGCCATTCCTGAGCTACGGCGGTTCTTCCCTGCTCACGTCCTTGGGCGCAGTCGGGCTGTTGCTGTCGATCTCCCGAGCTCCTGCCCCATGGAGGCTGAGCGACCAACGGCGCGATGGTCCCCGGAGGGGGTCGGCCAAAGATCGCAAGAAGCCCGGAGAGGCCAGCGGCAAGGTGAGAAACGCCCGGCGAAAAAAAGCAGCGGGCACCGACGACCCCGCCGACCCTGCCGGATGATCCGAGACCTGCGTCCCGGCTCGAATCACCTCGAGTCGGGAAGCGGTCGTCAGCGAACGCGCGTTTGGCTGCCGCCGTCTCGAACCTCGAGCCGCGGCATCTGAAGAGAGCCATGGGGCCGAGTCTCGAGCCCCAGTTCGTCGAGAACCCGGAAACCCGCTCGGACCTGCTCCAACCGCAGCTGCGGGGAACGAGCCTGCACAGCCTCACTGTTCTCCCGGTCGTTCCCACCCAGAAGCTTCGAGATCCACCCCTGCGACGGCGGGAACTCGACCAAGGCCAACGATTCGTCGCTCGAGATGCCTGCCTCTCGATGTGCGAGGGCGACTGCGGTGTCGAGTCCTCCCAGCACATCGACCAGCCCAGCAGCTTTAGCCCGGACTCCCGACCACACCCGGCCCTTTGCGACGGCCTCGACCTCCTCGGCAGACATCCCACGTCCTTGGGCCACGCGGTCTTTGAAGTCCGCGTAGATCTGGTCGAGTGACGCTTGCAGTGACTCCCAACCGCGCTCGTCGTAGCCGTGAACCGTCGAGTAGGCCAGCGCGTTGTCGGAAGTGCTCACGCTGTCGAAGGTGACGCCGGCCTTGTTCCAAAGCTTGCGGAGGTTCGGCTTGCCCGCGAAGACGCCGATCGATCCTGTGATGGTCCCTGGCTGCGCCACGATCTTGGTCGCGCCGGCGGCCACGTAGTAACCGCCGGACGCCGCAACGTTCCCCATGCTGACAATCACGGGCTTGCCCGCGGCATCCGCCCGCACAACTTCACGCCAGATCGTGTCGGAAGCGACTGCGGATCCTCCAGGGCTGTCGACCCGCAACACGATCGCCACGACATCGTCATCGGCAGCGGCCGCAGCCAGAGCCCGGGAGACCGTCGCACTTCCCATCGACTCCGACCCGGTGAGCGCATCGCTCCCGCTTGCACCTCGCGTCACCGCACCAACGCCGTAGACGAGCGCAATCTTCTTGTCGGTCGTCGGCGCGGGGTCGATGCGCCCGACGTACGCCTCGAGAAAGAGGAGTTCCGCGTCTTCGCCTGCCTTCTCCCTGGCGGCGGCCACGACTTCGTCCTTGTAGCCGAGATGATCCACGATCCCGCGTTCGGTTGCGGCCGCGCCCAGATAGGGACCACCATCGATCCAGCCGGCGACGACTTCGGGGCCGACGCCTCGCCCTTCCCCGATCCCCTCCTGCATCTGCCCGACGAAGTCCTCGAGGAGCGTTCGAATCGCCTCCTCGTGCGCGGGCGTGTAGCGACGCTCGGTGTACGAGTTGAATGCGTTCTTGTACTCGCGCCGACGATCTCCGAGCACTTCCACGTCGAGCAGCTCGAAGGTTCCCTTGTAGAAGGACGACGAAGACATGAGGCCGACGAGACCCACCTGCCCGGTGGGCTGCATCCACACCTCGTCGAACGCCGCCGCGACGTAGTAACCCTGGGTCCCTGGACCCATCTCGCCAAACGTCTCGGAGAACGCGTAGGCGAACTTCCCCGACGCTCGGAACCGTAGGATCGCGTCGCGCAGCTCCTGGGCCTGCGCCATGCCTCCGACCCCGCCGTCGATGTAGGCGATCATTCCGGAGACCCGGTCATCTTCGCGGGCCCGATCGAGGCCATCGATCGTCGCCCGAAGCGTCGGGGAACTGCCGCCGAGGATCCCTGCGAACGGGTCAGATGCGTCGACCTCGGCGAGGGGACGGTCGAGTCGCACCTCGAGGACCGTCGTATTTGGGACCGACTCGGCCAACAAGCACGTCATCGACATCACGAACGCGACGGCGAGCCCGCCAAAGAACACCAGGCCGCCCAAGACGACGAACACCTTCTTGGAAAGCGCCAAGAGCAGCGACCAACGGGACGGCGAGGACTCGGACATCACGGCGAGCTGGGACTTTGTCGTCCCCCGCCGCCAAGCGCAACCCGGCGCGTCTCACTCGCTCAGGGCGAGGAGGCGGGGAAAGCCGACTTCCTGGAGCGTGCCTTCGCTCGCGTCGACGAGCAGCAGACCGTGGTCGGGGAACGCGAGCGCGTACTCCAGCAGTTGCCGCCGGGTCGGCGCCGCCCCGATGCTTGCCGCGTTTCCCGTCTTGAACTCAGCCACAAAGCGCCTCCCCTCGCGGGCCACAATCGCGTCGATGCGAAGCTCGTACGTTTCGTCTTCGCCATCCACCTCGACCACTGCCTGGGCGCGGACTTGGGTGTCGACGACAACATAGCCGGCGTCTTCCAGCACGCGGACCCCATGGATCTCGCCCCGAAGGCCTCGGCGCGCAACTCGACGTCCACGCCGCTGCGTACGCCAACGCACGAAGCGAACTCCGAGCCACAACCCGAGGAGCAACAAGCCTAGGCCGAGTCCGACCGCGCCTTCCCATGCGGGCATCAGCGTTGCACGCTACCGCCTGGGGTAGACCTCGCGAAGAAACCGGCCGTCCCTGGGCGGTTATTCGTCGTCGACCGGGGTCTTCTTGGCCTGGGCGTGCTGTGCCACGGAGAGCGGGACCGTGTTTCCGGCGTCCGCTCGCTGGACCGCGTCCGCCACGTCGGCGGACGGAGGTGGCTCACCGGGGCCCGGGACGCGCCGCATCTTCTGGGTCGCTCGACCATCCAGAGGAAAGAGACCGGAGCCTTCCAGCTCCCGGCGCTCGAGAGATGCGTCGCGAAAGTACAGCGCGTACTGGGCCGAAGCCGCATGAACTCGGAGCCACGCGTCGAGGCTCGGCTGGTAACGAGGATCTGCCACGAGGGAGAGCGCCTCGCGGATCTGCGTGTAGTCGACCGGCGACGAGAGCCGATCCTCGACGACCGTCAGCAACTCGGGGACTCGCTCTTCGGCGTGTCGCGTCAGCACCCGCCATTGCTCGGGCGAGAACTCGACCGAACCTTCGCTGTGATCGGAGGCCAGGCGTGCCATGGCCCGGTAGTCCCCGGTGGCGAGCTGATGGCGAAGCTGCCCTTCGAGCAACGCGAACACCTCGGGGCGAATCGCGATGAGCTCGTAGACCGGCTCATTCCACAGCCAGTCGTCATCCTCCTCGAGGAACAACACGCCGACCAAGTCGGTCCCCGCCGGCAGCGCATCGGTCAACTCGGCGATGCCGAAGGAGATCGGCGCCCACCGTGCCTGGCGTGCGGGGTCCCGCAGTCCCTCGACGAAGTCCTCGAGCTCGTCCGGGCTCACGACCATTCGCGCGGTCCGAGATTCGTCGTCGATGACCTGGTAGTGGTCCTCGAAGTCGGACATCAAAGTCCGCCACTCGCCGCTGAGCAATTCGACCTGCAGGTCGTGCTCACCAACGAGGTGACGCAATTGATCGCGGTCGCCACTACGCAACTGCTCGAGGATTTGCGCCTCGAGTTCACGATAAGCTTCGGCCGGAACCATGTACGCGTGGCAGCGCACTCGCCCAGAGGCTACCGAAAAAGCCGACTTGTCTCTACCGCGGTGACCGCTTCATCGACCAGAAGCCCCGTGTTATTGCCCAGCGCGAGATTCATGACTCCCCGGCCGAGATCCGCACGCTCCTTGACCCTGGCCTTGCTCATGTTGGGGGCATGTGGCCACCGTTCCATACAGACAGCCACCCACCCGGCCGATGCGCCGCCGCGGTGGATGGCCGCGGCCGCCGGCGATGAGGGTCGCGTCCTCAGCCTCTATGAAGGATGGAACGCGGTCGGCGTCCACGAGGTCCACATCGACAAGGGCTGGCGTTCGACCTACGTAAAGCTCAGCGAGCCCGCCGACGATCTCGCGGTCCTCGGGCCGCAGCGCTGGGCCATTGCCCATGGAGAGAGCGGTCGTGTCGTCATCCTCGACGGCGATGACCAGCCGAATACCGTCGCCACGTTCGAGCCAGCTCCGCTTCAAGTGGCCAGCGCCGACCTCAACCGCGACGGCCATGTCGACCTTGTCGTCGCATCCGACGGAGTCCGACCACTGCTTCACCTCCTGCACGGACGTGCTGGTGGGTTCTCGCCTCCGGAGCTCGTCCCGCTCGACCCCAAGGGACGCACCGCGCCGCGCCTCCTCCTGGTCGACATCGACCGGGAAGGCCACATCGACGTGGTCGCGGGACTTACCACCGGCGAACCACAAGCCCCGATTCCAGATCACCTGCGGATCTTTCGAAACGCCTCGCACGGGGGACTCGTTGATGAGTGGAGGGCCCAGGTTCAATCGCCGCACCAGCTCGACGCCGCGGATGTGGACGAAGATGGGCTCCCAGACATCCTCGCCACCGGGCCGGATGGGGCGTGGCTACAGCACAGCAGTGGGTTCGGCTGGCTCGACAGCCCGGAGAAACTCGCTGGTGGCACGGTAAGCGGCGGCGTCCTTCGAGACGTCGACCGCAACGGTCACCTCGACATCGTCCTGCTCCGCGCGGACCGGCAGCGTATCGAGGTCCATCCCGGCATCGGTGCCGGGCGCTTCGCACCCACGCAGCACTATGACGTCGGCGCTGGGCCGATCGCGCTCGCTGTCGTCGAGCGAGCGGATGAGACCCTGCTGGTCTCTGCCAACGCGGAAGCGAAGAGTTTCACGACGGCGAAGGTTGTGGGGGCACATACCGGGCCCCATCGAACCGGTAAGTGACCGGCGTCTTCCGACGTCTTCCATCTTTGTCGACCGAAGGCTCGGCAACGGTGAGGTCGACGACCCCAGTCGGTCCGAGCTCCGTGGTGTGAGGATCGGCAGGCAGCCTCCCAAACGTTCCGACGCGGTGGCCACAGGAGCCACGCATCACATAGGCGTCCCAAACCACCTTCACCCCGTCGAACCGCGGGACATACCCATCCAGCTGACCATCGCGATCTAGGTCAACATCGAAGAGGGGGCCGTACCGGGAGGCCGGATCGAGCCTCCGCTTAACCAGGGGAATCGACACACAGACCCCATCGAGCTCGACTTGGGGTCGATTCTCGTGCGGAGCCGAGACCCGTAGCAGCGTCTCCGAGATTGGACCCATGCGCCGCGTGACCGCATAGAAGCGAAGCTCGTCGCAGTTCACTCCACATCCGGAGATCGAGTGCGAGTACAAAGAGCCCTTACTGTCGAGGATCTGCCACCCACCGGCCGTCAGATCGGAAACGAGTCCAGAAAAAGCGGACTCGAACGGCCCAGTGTGGCGAAAAAACAACACCACGGCCCCACCCGGGAGCAAAAGTTGTTCTCGGCTCGCCGCTTGGATGCCCGGAACGTGTGCTGGCCAACGACCCTGGGAGCCACATCCCTCCATTCCCACCATGGAAGTGGCCATTGAACCGCACATGAACGCTACGGACATCGTCAGCCGGCGAGTGGCGTGAGAGAGCAACCTCATTCGACGCGCGCACCCTGCCACCACCTGCGCGTGCGGGCAAGTTGACCCTGAGCAAATGGCCTAGCTATAGTCCGCGCGCGTTTGACCTTCGAAGGCAACGCTCAACTCTCTCTCTCTCTCGAAAGACTCAAGATGAAGAAACTCGCTGCTGTTCTCGCCTTCGCTACGCTTTCCGCTTCCGGCTGCGCCGTCATCGGCTCCGGCCCTCCCTCCGGTGTCTTCTACACCGGCGTCAAAGGTGTCGGCCCCGCTACGCAGGCTGAAGTCTCCGACGGCGTCCGCCCCGGACCCAAGCAGGGTCAGACCTGCGCAACCGGTATCCTCGGCCTTGCTGCCTGGGGAGACATGAGCGTCGACACCGCCAAGAAGACCGGCGGCATCACTCGCGTTGACACCGTCGACTACTCGTCGATGCGCATCCTTGGCGGCGCGTACGTCAAGAACTGCACCGTCATCACCGGTGAGTGATTCCAACCTCCCGCGCTAAGCGGGATCACGGAAAAGAGGGCTTCTCGCGATGCGAGGGGCCCTCTTTTCTTTTTGGGAGTCATGTCCCTCCCCGTCCTGTTGGGCCGCGTACAGGTACCGCGGAGCCTCCACCTGATAGATTCGCCTCGTGATCGAGCTGAGCAAGGATCCGAAGATCGCCGAGCAACAGATCGAGGCCGTCATTTTCTATCTGACGACCTGCGGCTACATCGACTCGGAGTTTGACCTTCGCGAGAAGTCCTTCGTCCGCTCCTTCTTACGCAAGCTGGTCACGGCCCGCGTCGACGCCCAGGGCGACCTCGATCCGGAGCTTCGCTTCGAGCAGATCGAGCAGCAACACGAGCACTACGTCGAGCTGTTCCAGCAGGTGGACTACGAAGTGAAGTCGTTGTTCACCGAGGCCGTCGCCGACGGCGAGGACGTGGACGTCTTCGTCATCTCCAAACTCAAGCTCCGCTGCTTCGAGCTGTTCGAAGGACTCACCGAAGGCAACCGCGAGGCTCTCCTCCGCATCGTCGACGACTTCATCAACGCCGACGGCGTTGTCCATCCAGAGGAGGTCAAGTTCCGCAACGAGCTCGCCGCCCTGCTGGGGCAAGCCTCACGGGCCGACGACGATGCGAGCACCGAGGCCCGGGTCGCTGTCGAGAAGCCGATCGACAAGCCGACCGCCAAGACCGACCACCCGTTCTTCAAGACCTTCGAGCACCACTACTCGCCCGACCCCTCCGAGATCCGAGCGCAGATCGAGGCCGACATTCGGCTGCTGGAGAAGACGGAAGCCAAGTGGGCCAAGATGCGCGAGGCCGGAGACGGTCGGCTTCAAGGCAAGCAGCGTGTCGACCAGCTCGAGGGCGACGAGTTCCTCGATGGCCACGTGCACGCCGTGCCTCAGGGCGGCAACCGTGACTACGAACTGATCGTCTTGGGCGATCTGCACGGCTGCTACAGCTGCCTCAAGGGCGCGGTCATGCAGAGCGACTTCATGGAGAAGGTGAAGCGCTTCCGCGCCGACCCGGAGAACAACCCCGATGTCCGCTTGGTCCTGCTGGGCGACTACATCGACCGCGGACGTTTCAGTTTCAACGGCGTGCTGCGAGGCGTGCTCAACCTGTTCAACACGGTGCCCGAGCACGTGTTCGTGCTGCGCGGGAACCACGAGTACTACATCGAGTACGGCGGTCGGATCTATGGCGGCGTGAAGCCTGCGGATGCGATCAACAACCTGCAGCGGGTCCTGCCCGACGAGGTCTTCGAACGCTACCTGAAGTTCTTCGAGCAGATGCCCAACTCGCTGCTGTTCGACAACCTGCTGTTCGTGCACGGCGGGATTCCCCGCGACGAACTGCTCCAGAAGACGTGGAAGGGACTGTGGAGTCTCAACGACGACGACATCCGGTTCCAGATGCTGTGGAGCGATCCGAGCCGGGCAGAGATGGTACCCAAGGATCTGCAGGCAGCTTCGGCTCGCTTCTCGTTCGGGAGGCAGCAGTTCCGAAAGTTCATGCTCCGGGTGGGGTGTTCGCTCCTGGTCCGCGGCCACGAGAAGTTCAACGCCGGGTTCCGAGACCACTACCCGCGCGATGACATCCGGCTGCTGACCGTGTTCTCGGCCGGGGGCGTCGCCAACGATGACCTGCCCGAGGACAGCAACTACCGGGACGTGCGACCGATGGCGCTGACGATTTCCCGGACCGGGTCCGAGACCAAGGTCACGCCGTGGGCCATCGACTACCGCAGCTACCAGGATCCGGACCGCAACGCGTTCTTCCGAGCCGACCCCGGCCTCACGTCCTAGTCTTGAGGGGAAAACCTCTCGGTTTGCCCCGCTGCTGGAGCGGAGCTCCCCCCGCTCCCCTTCCAAGTTCGGGCTGCGCCCTCGCCGTGGCTGGATCCATGCGTGGTGCTGGGGTGAACGGATCCTTGCTCGCAGCGGGGTGGCGGGCCATCATCGGCGGCCCGAATGACGACGCGCTGCTTGGTGACCGGTGCTGGCGGACAGGTTGGACTCGACCTGATCCGGGTTTTGCGTGCCCGCGGGTTCGATGTGCACGGCTCCGACATCGCGCCGCGTCCCGGCCCGGCGCAGCTCGATGACGACGTGCCCTGGCACAGCCTCGACGTGACCGATGCCGACGCGGTGGAGTCGCTGTTCTCAAAGGTTCGGCCGCACCGCGTGTTCCATCTGGCGGCGATCCTCAGCGCACGCGGTGAAGAGGTTCCGCAGCGCACGTATCACGTCAACCAGACCGGCACCGTCAACGTGCTCGAGACGTGCCGGAAGCTGGAGGTCGAGCGGGTCATCTTCACCAGCACGATCGCCGTCTTCGGTCCCGGCCTGCCCGAACTCGTTCCCGACGATGTGCCGCTGCAACCCACCACGATGTACGGCGTCACCAAGGTCGCCGGCGAGATGTTGGGCGACTACTACTGGCGGCGATTCGGCCTGGACTTCCGGGCGGTCCGATTCCCGGGCCTGATCAGTGCTTCGCTTCCCGGCGGAGGCACCAGCGACTACGCGCTGTTCATGTACACCGACGGGGTGCGGCTGGGGCACTACGAAGCGTTTTGCCGGGCCGATACGCGCATCCCGCTGATGTACATGCCCGACGGCATTCGCGCTTTGGTCGAGCTCTCCGAGGCGCCCCGCGGCTCGTTGCGCCGAAGCACCTACAACATCGCCGCGTTTTCACCTACAGCGGAGCAGATTGCGGCCAGCGTCTCGACCGCGATCCCCGGCGTGAAGATCACCTTCGCTCCCGATGCGCATCGGCAAGCAATCCTGGATTCTTGGCCCCGCGTCCTCGACGACGACAACGCGCGCCAGGACTGGGGCTGGCAGCCCGAGTTCACCCTCGATCAGATGACCGAGGCACTGGTGCCGAAGATTCGGGCGCTCATCGAGCAAAACCCAGAACTGTTCGAGCGCGACCACTAGTCTTGTCTGAAAGGGGCCTTTCGAAAAGGCCCCTCCCGCTGCGGCCGGCAAAGCCGACCTTCGCTCCGCCCCAAACGTTCGCCCTTTCGGGCTCGGGCTCGCTTCGCGAGCCGCCTTCGAGGTTGTGGGATGTGCTCTAGCCTCGCGGAACCCCTGCACGGCAACTTTTGCCGGACGCCGTGCGGGCGCGCGAAAGTGACGGGCGGGCGTTGGGGGCCGGAACCCACCTTGGTGTCGGCTGTCGTACACAGCCTCGGCGGCGTTCGGTCGATACAATCGACCCGATGATGCGGCGTGCTCACCTTAGCCTTACCTTCGCCGTCGCCCTCGGCCTTCCCGCCTGCGAGGCCAGCAACGGCGACGAGAACGAAACCGACGCGCCGGCGACGACCACCGGCGAGGACGGGAGCGGCGGTACCACGCCGACCACGACAAGCCCGTCGACCACCGGTCCCGTGGATTGCATCGCCGGCCAAGAGACCTGCGCGTGTCTGGAGAACAACTGCATCGGCACGTTGGAGTGCGTGAACGATATCTGCGTGCCGGGCCCCGAGTTCGACATCCCCGACGACCCGATTCGCGTGATCGCGGGCCTGCGGGTCCCCATCGATTCCGAGATTCTCGCCGACGAGTTTTCCTGGGCCCAGACCGGGGGGCCCAATGCCAACGTCACCGGCATCGACACCCAGAGCCCGCTGGTCGATGTACCCGCCGGCGCCTCCGGTGGCGACGTCCTCACGTTCACCCTCACGGCGATCCGCAACGAGGTCGAAGTGACGGCGGACGTCACCATCGAGATCGTCGAGGCCAACTTCGAAGAGGGCCTGCCGATGATCATGGATCCGGAGCAACTGGGCACGCCCAACACCGTCTCGTTCCGCGGCGGTCAGCTGTGGGCAGTGATGGATGAAGGCTTCGTGTCCTGGTTCGACCTCGACTTCGACGACAAGCTCGGCGAAGAGGTCGCCGTCCACATGGGCCGACACGATATTCCCGGCGCGCCCTTCGGCGCGAGGATGGGGCAGGTTCCGGATCGTGATGACGATATCGACGTGCTGCTGATCGCAAACGCGGGCAACCAGGCTCTCGAGTCCCTGACGCTCAACGGCGGCAACATCGAGACGCTCTCCGACGAGACTGTCGATGCGGAACCGCTGGGTGCCGTCCGCCACCTCATCCAGATGGATGGCGAGATCTACATGACCAACGGCGAGGGCGGACAGCTTCTGGTGTGGGATCCGAGCCCGCCCAACGACGACGACGGCGGCGGGACGACGGGTGGCGAGCCTCCCATCCCGGCTGGCACGCGCGTGCTGCTGTCCGATCTGGTCATGCCTTCGGCGATCATCACCGGGCCTGAAGATGGCTTCCTATACCTCGGCGTCGCCGGAGAGGTTCTGCGTGTTCCCATCCTCGAGACCGGCGAAGCCGGCCAGCCCAGCGTGTACCTCAGCTTCGGCGACAACGCCGACCCGAACCTGATCGTCGACGGTCTGCAGTTCGACCGCGCCAACAACCTCTACGTCGGCGTCCCGCTCGAAGACCGCCTGGTCGTCGCTCGTTATGCGGCCGGGGAGGAGACCGAGGTCATCCGCGATATCGACACGGCTGGCGCGGATTTCTCTGATTTTGGTGGGTTGCGCTTCGGCGACGACGACTTCGGCGGCGCGACGCTCTACTACGGCAACGCCGGCGGTCGCGTGGGGCGCGTGTTCGTCGGACTCGGCAACTGAGTTTTCTTCACGGAACCGGACCCAACACCCGACCAACCGATGGTGGGCGCCTACCAGCTCCGCCATCGGTTTTTCCGTGGTTGGCATGGACAGCTCTTCGGGCGCCTCGAGTCGCGCTGCGAATCCGGAGGACGCTGACCCCCAGCGGCGGCAACTCGAGCACGCCATCGCCGGGCTGAGGCCCGATGACGGCAACCGCGGGGCACGCCGAGTCGACAGAAGGGAGTCGAAGGCGCACCGACTGCTCGGCCGAGTTCACGACGTAGATCCAGCGCGTATCCCCGTCACGGACCTGCCGGCTCGCGACGCTCTGCACCCACCGAGGGCTGTCCCCCATCGCCGCGTCGGTTCGGGTGGGTCCGCCCACGATCTCGAGCTCCACGGGCCGAGCAGCGCGGCCCCGCACCAGCGGCGTGGCGAGCCCGGCCGGTCCGTTGAGCTCGGTCGCCACCTCGAGGTACGCGGCGAGGTAGGCCTCGTACGCAGGAAACCCAGAACGGGGCCAGCCGGAGAACACCAGCACACCTCGGGCGCCGGCCACCAGACTCGCGTACACGTCGTGGCGGACCCACGCGCGAACGTCCGTCGTTTCGGCCGGCTCCTCGAACATTTCCAAGACCGCCCACGGCGTTTGGTCGACCTGGGCCGCGGCAACGATGGTCCCCGCGCCTTCCCGAACCCACGCTCTGCGTTCGGACGCACCAACGAAGTTGGCGTAGAGCCCGCGCAGCACCATGTCGAAGGACGCGGAAGCTTCTGCGAGGTCGTCACGCGTCCGATGGTTGGGCTGATAGCTGAGCAACGGCCGGTCGAGCGGGTCGCGGCCGCGGACGACCGCTTGCAGCCGAGCGGCGTACAGCATCTCCACCTCGGACCACGGTCGAAGCTCCTCGGGCAGGACGTACCAACCCACGACCGCTTCGTGGTCCGCGACCGCGTCGACCTGCGCGAGCAGCTCCGCCCTCCCCTCCGCGTCCATCCGCGGAGCCTCGAGCCCCAACGGGTAGAGCACGCCCAGTCCGGCTCGCTCGGCGGCGTCGAGCAGAGCCTCCGACGGGCGGGTTCCGTAGTACGGGCCCACCATGGTCACACCAGCACTCGCGAGCCGGTCAAAGCTCGCAACGGGGACCGAGTAGAAGCCGAACGGGAGGACCTGCCGGTCTTCGATCTCAGTGACGGAGGTGCAACCGGAGTCCACACGCATCGAGCTCGCGCCCGGGTGAGCCACCTCGAGCTTCGCTTGGGACCCGCACGCAGACAGGCCGAACAACACTCCCCAGCACCATCGGCGCACGCTTCAGTATCGTCGCAAGTCCGCCCCGGCACGAGTCCCCATTCGGACGGTTCGCCGCCCGACGGCTCTGTGCGGCGATCGATGCTCTGGACGTTGCTGGGGCGGTTGGCGCAGGCGCTCGCCCAAGCGGGGCTGCTGGTGCTCGCCGCGCGGCTTGGCTCCGCGCAGATGGTCGGCGACCTGGCCCTCGCGATGGCCCTGTGCTCACCGGTCATGGTCATCGTCGGTCTGCAGCAGCGCATCGTCTACGTGACGGACGTGAATCGTCGTTTTGGCTGGAGCACCCACGTCAGACTCCGGCGGTGGGCATCGGGGTTCGGCGTGGCCCTGGTCGGGCTCGTGGCAGCCACGACGTGGGTCCCCGTCTCCGTGGGCATCGCGCTTGCCATCGCCTTCGACAAAGCCGGGGAGCTCGCTGGGGACCTTCACCACGCGACATTTCAAGCGCGCGGCGCCATGCGCCTGTACGCGCAATCGCTGGGGCTCCGGGCGGCGCTCGGGCTGACGGCCTTGGGAGTGACGCTGGCGTTCACCG
>OJGU01000410.1_pt1 | contig 26179 bp, 24 predicted proteins | sample 1594741 | NCBI WGS metagenome assembly OJGU01 (sample SAMN05416841, study PRJEB24817) | seawater metagenome | isolation source: Sea water | place: Canada:Atlantic | collected 2013-07
GACCACCACCGGCCATCTCCCCGATGCGCCCTGGATTCCCGCACGGGATGTTTGGCGTGGGCTTCTCGTTCGATGCGATCGCTCCGCGAGCGATGTCTTCCACCTCGGGCATCGACTCGCTGCCCGCGATCGGGCCGTCGTTTCGCGCCGGCGGGTTCATCGGCGAGCCGCGCGAGGTCCTCTTGGGGGCCGAGTTCGCGTGGGCGACAACGCCAAGCCCATCGAGCCGTGGACACCGGATGTCCTCGATGCAGTTCCTGCTCCTGACGGAATGGGCGCGGGCTGTCCGAGCCGACAAGCGGCTCGAGCTGGGGGTCAGTGCGACCGCCGGCCTCGGTGGTCAAACCTTGGTCCACGACGGACCCAGCCCCGCGACGTGCCCGGTTCGAGCCTCGGGCATCATCAGCACCCGGGGCGGGCTGTTCCTCGGCGGGCGCTTCCTGCTGCGCGCAACCTTCGGCGCTCGCCGTCAGCATGCGCTCGCCATTCGGACCGGCCCAACGCTGGCCGCGATGGGTGGGGGGACGAAGGACTCGGGATGCACCCGCAGCGAGCCTCATCCCTTTGAGGGGTACGACGTCCCGGGCGCGACGCTGCAGCTGCGCAGCGAGCTCGGCTACGCGTTCCGCTGGTGACGCTCAGGACGGGTCTTCGAGGAGCTCGGCCTTCACGACCACCGGTGCGGAGCCCTCTTTGCCGTCGACCCGAATCGTTCGCTGCACCGGAAACCGACCCGGCTTGCGGACCTCGAGTCTGTGCACGCCGGGCGCGAGCACCAAAGGGTCGGCCCCCGCCGCGGTCAGCGATCCAACCTGGCCGACGTAGTTCCCGTCGACGTAGACGTCGGCATCCGCGTCTGCGTCCGGGACCTCGATCGCCAGGGGTGCACCCGTGCCCGGAGCAGGACGACACGCGCCGAGCGAGACGAGGCAAGCGAAGGCGATGGTTGGGACGCGCAGCATCGGTGCGGTGATGGTGATGGAAAACGGCCGCCGGCTCAACAGTCCCGCCACCACTCGTTGGCCAGTGAGCGGCTTCGTGGTTCCGCGCGCGCCGTGCACCGCGTCTCAACGCAGGCGGATCGACAGCGAACGCGCGTCGTGAACACCGACAACCGTCACGTCGAAGTCGGGAAGACTCAGTGCGCCGAGACGCCGAGCGATGTCCTGTGCTGACGCACTACCCACCAGCTCGATGCGAACCGAGCCGTCGGGATCGATGCCAACGAGTTTGGCCTTCCGCACCCCGGACACGCGATCCGCCAACGCGCGCTGGAGCCGGCGGACCCGTGACGCGGGATGCGGCGATTCAACCCGGACGACCACCCCCCCCCCGTCCCCCATCAGCTCGGCGGCCAGGGCGTCAGCCACCGCTCCAGCGCCGCGCTCACGAGCGCTCTGCTCATCAACGCCGAACGCAGCCTCGTCGGACTTCAAGAGCACGCGACCCTCGGCCTTCGCTTCCACCCGAATGCGCACCGCCTGCAGCAGGGTGTTCGGCACCGGCCCCAACGGTTGGCACTCGATCGCGACGGCCACGGGCGCGGACGTGCCGATGGGGGTTTGGGCCACCCCCAGACGCGCGAGGTCCTCACCGACCTGCTCGGCCTCCACCGTGCAACCGCGCCCCGCGGTGAGCTCCCCAAGATGGAAGCGAACCTTTGCGGGCGACGGCGCGGCGGGTGGAGCGACAAACTTGGCGAGGCGAGCGACATCGATCTCGACCTCGAGCTCGACGCGGATGCCCTCGGGGTCGACCTGCTCGGAGACGATCCGGTAGGCGCCGGTCCATCGGGTCCCATCTCGCTGGACCGACTTCTTGGCGTCCTTGTCGACGCGGCCCTCCAGCCCGTCGATCGCAGCCTGCAGGGCGGCCAGCCGGGCGCGCCGAATCGCCCTGGATCGAAGCGTTGTGGAGCTGGGCGCTTGCTTCCATTCGGAGGCCTTGGCGGCCCCGGAGCCTCGTACCGCTGCGGCGTTGGCGGTGGACGCGATGAGGCCCAGCGCCGCAACTGCGAGCCCGATGAAGTAGCGTCGAAAGCGCGATCCTGCCCGCACGAGCAAGAGCGTAGCAGTCCCCCACCGTAGGCGGTTGTGCGCCTGCAACCAGGCGTGAGCGGCCCGGCATTCTTGGGGGTAGCCAGCGCGACTCCCCTGGGCTACACGCGGCTCCATGCGCCCCCCGTTCGTCGGCCATCGACGCTACAGCATCACGCACCGTGCCGTGCAGCGGCTCCGCGAGTTGGTGCCCACTCGGGCCGAAGAAGACGACGAAGCACTCCGCGACCGGCTCGATGGGGCGCTGGGCGAGGCCGAAGACGGCGGCCGTGCGGTCCGCACGCTGGACGCGATGCTCGGGGAACCCCAGACCCTGATCCCGGTCGCCGAGTTCGGCGAGACGCTCTACGCGATCATCAAGGAGGACACCGTCGTGACCGTCCTTCCCAAGGGCCACGGCGAGGAGATCCTCCAGCGCGGCCAAGCGATGGAACAGCGGGTGGCGTCGGGCCAAGTCCAGGTCCACCCCCGGGCTCCGGAACGCGAGCGCTTTGACCCCAGCGTGCGGCGACGCTGGCACAAGGAACCGCCTCCGGTCGTGGTCGAGCGGGTGGGTCGTGCTGCGCCCGCCGATCTCCGGCCATCCGCTCCGGGTGTCGCGGAGCCGACTGCCTCCGCCCAAGCCGACCTCGGCGCCAGCGGACCTCCGGCCTCCAACGACGCGTCTGGGTTGGTGTTCCGCCTGCCCGAGCCGCCCCCGACCGACAGCCCCGTGGCGAGCGCGCTGCGTCTCGCGCTGGACGAGGGTCGCCGCCGCGCAGCCGTCCTCGCTCTGCAAGAAGCGCTCGAAGCTTCAAACCCCGATGATGCACTGGGCCCGTTGTGGAACGCGGTCGCCCAACAGGGCCTCCCCCGAACGATGACGGTCGGGGATCTCCTCGAAGCCACGCACGCCGCCCGCAGGTGAGCCGGAAGTCCGGCGCTTCTGCGCCCATGTGGTACCCCAAAGGAGGCATGGGCGTCGGACCGCAACGGATTCTCGGCATCGACCCCGGCACCCTGTGTGTCGGGTACGGCGTGATCGAGACCCATGCCGAGCGCGGTGGTGCGTTCGAATACCTCGAGTGCGGCGTCCTGCGCCCCTGCAAGACGCTCGAGGTTCCGGTGCGCATCGCGGAGATCGCAGCCGGATTGACCGAGATCATCGAGGAACTCCGTCCCACCGCAGTCGCGCTGGAGAAGGCCTACTACGGGAAGAACGCCGCCAGCGCGCTCAAGCTCGGCCAAGCCCGTGGAGCGATCATGTTGCTGACCGCTCAGCACCACCTACCGACCTTCGAGTACGCTCCCTCCACGATCAAGCAGCAGGTTGTGGGTCACGGACGGGCGACCAAGGCCCAGGTTCAGGCTCGGATCCAGATGCTCTTCCGCTTGCGCAAGACACCTTCGAGCGACGCTGCGGATGCGCTGGCCATCGCGCTCTGTCACGGGCACAGTGCACCGGCTCGGATCCAAGATGTGGAGTCCGACGCGCAGACTCGGACCCTGTCATGATCGGACATCTTCGCGGCATCGTCCTCGTACGAGACGCACTCACCGGCACCGTGGTGCTGGACGTGGGTGGCGTCGGTTACCAGCTCATCGTCTCGTGGCAGACGTTCGCGGACGTGCCGGGCGAGGGCGAGGAGTCCTCGTTGTGGGTACACACGCATGTCCGAGAGGACGCGCTCGCGTTGTACGGCTTCATCCTGCCCGAAGAGCGGCGCATGTTTCAGCTGCTGACTTCGGTCCCGCAGGTGGGCCCCAAGAACGCCGTGGCGGTGCTGGGCGGTTTTCCGTTGCTCGAACTGCTCGAGGCGATAGGCCAAGGCGAGCAAGCCACGCTTCAACGCATTCCCGGCGTCGGAAAGCGGACCGCCGAGCGCATCATCCTCGACCTCCGCGAGAAGGTCGAACCGTTGGCCGCGGCGCTGGGCGTCGAGGACACCGACGGTGTGGAGCCGTCACCGGGCGCGCCCACCGACGCGCTCGACGACGAAGCCCGGGCCGTGCTGGTCAACCTGGGCTGGAAGCCAAAGGTCGTCGACACGGCGCTCGCCAAGGCTCACGACAGCGATCCTCCGCCCGAGGACCTCGACGGTCTCGTGCGCCGCACCCTCGCGGTCCTGATGGGACGATAGCCGCCTCGCTCAGGCGTCGGATTCGTCGTCGAGATCCGGAACCGCGTGGAGGGTGAATTCGGGCTCGGGCTCTTCCGGCTCCGGCGCTGAATCCGTCTCTTCGCCCGCCATCAGCTCGGGCACGAGCCCGAGTCCACCCAACCGCAGGGCGTCTCTCAACCGGCGGGCGAGACCGGTGTGCCGCGAGTTGTCCGACGCCTGACCGATGGCGCGCTCGATCGCTCGTGTGTCGCCCACGATGACGCACAGCTTCTTGGCGCGAGTGATCGCCGTGTACAGAAGGTTACGGCGCAGCATGACGTGGTGTTCCGGTAGCAGGCACACGATCACCGCATCAAACTCGCTGCCCTGGCTCTTGTGAATCGACAGTGCGTAGGCCAACTGCAACGCGGAGACCTCCCGCCCCTCGTACTTCACCTTCTTGCCGTCGAAGTCGACCGTGAGGGTCGCGGCTTCGGCGTCCACATCGATGACTTCACCGATGTCCCCGTTGAACACGGCCTTGTCGTAGTCGTTGCGGGTCTGCATCACCCGATCGGTCCGCCGGAAGATTCGCCGCGGGGTGTTCTTGCCCCCCACGGCCCACTCGCGCTGCCCGGTGGTGAAGTGGGCCTGAAGGCTGCGGTTGAGGTTTTCGGTCCCCGCGATGCCCTTGTGCATCGGAACCAGCACCTGCACGTCGGTCCGGCCTTCGATGCCGTACGCGGCGGGGATCCGTTCGGTGGCCATGCGAACGGCGAGGTCGTGGACCCGCTGCGCGGTGCGGCATGCGACGACGAAGAACTCGCCCTGCTCTCCGGAGACGTCGGGCGCGAGTTGCTGACCATGCAGAACCCGGTGCGCATTGCCGATGATGCTGCTGCCCTCGTCCTGCCGGAAGACCTCGGTGAGCCGGACCAACGCGATCGGCGTGTCGGGGTCCTCGGCGACCGCCATGACATCGCGCAGCACGTTTCCCGGGCCCACCGAGGGAAGCTGGTCGGCATCACCCACCAGCAGGAGGCGGTGGGCATCGGTCAGCGACCCCAGAAGCGCAGCCCCGAGGACGATGTCGATCATCGAGCTCTCGTCCACGACGAGGAGTCCTGGTGGGAGTGGATCCGCGGGGCCATGGGCGAACGCTCCGGTCTCGGGTTGGAACTCGAGCAGGCGATGCAACGTGCTCGCCGAGTGGCCAGTCGTTTGCTCGAGACGCTTCGCGGCTCGTCCCGTCGGCGCCGCGAGCAGCACGGTGACCCCGTTGGCGTCGGCCAACTCGAGGATCTGCGCAACAACGGTGCTCTTGCCGGTACCCGGACCCCCGGTCAGCACCATCACGCCGTGCTCGGCGAGCGCCTCGACGGCCGCCCGCTGCCCGTCGCTGAGGTGGCCGGGCAGCTCGGGGACGCTCCATGGTTCGACCTTGCCGCGCGCCAGCGTCGCGAGGCCCGCGGCGACATCGTTCTCAGCCTCCAGCATCCGCACGGGGAACGCCAGCGGCGCATCGTCATTGCCGTGCTCCAACACGACCTCCCCGCTGACGACGAGGCGTTCGCCCGCATCGCGGACCGCAAACTCATCCGCGCCCAGGTTGCGGGTCGCTTGCTGCACCAGAGATTCGATCGGCAGCGCACAGTGGCCTTCCATCTCGGCTTGCTCGAGCACGTGGACGACGCCCGCGTCGAGCCGTTCCGCGCTGTCGGGCTCGATGCCCAGCGCCCGAGCCACGCGGTCCGCCGTGGAAAAGCCGATGCCCCGGACCTCCCGCGCCAAGCGATACGGATGCTTGCGAAGGACGTTGATGCCGTCGTCGCCGTAGCGGTCGAAGATCGAAGTCGCGAGATGGACCGGTAGGTCGAGTTCGAGCAGTTGGGCCTCGAGCTGGGCCATCGGACCGCTGTGGGTCGCATGGTGCTGGGCGATCTTTTCCAGCGTCCGCTGCCCGATGCCCTCGACCTCCATCAGTCGCCGCGGCTGCTGCTCGAGAATGGTGAGCGTGTCGAGCCCGAACTTGGCGACGATCCGTGAGGCCATGACCGCCTTCACACCGGGGTAGCGCATCAACCGGCGTTCGATGCCGAGCTTGGTCGTGGGAACCGCGACGGTCATGCCCACGATTGCGAACTGGCGGCCATGCTGCGGGTGTGAATCCCAGCGGCCCCGAAGGGTGAGTTCGGCACCGGTCTCCACGCTCACCATGCGGCCGACCGCGGTCACCAGCGTCTCGTGGCCGGGTGCGAGCAGCCGCAACACCGTGTAGCGCGAGCGGGGGTCGTGATAGACGACCCGCTCGACGGTGCCCTGCAGCTCTACCTCGTCGGCCACGGGCAACCCTCGCCAAAACTGGGGCCGGCGTCAAAGTGCAGCCGCGCCGACGGGCATCCAGCCCTCCAGGGCCGCACGCACCATCACGAGCCGATCTTGGCCCCACAGCCGCAGGGTCGTTCCGTCCTCGTAGGTGAGGACAAAGCTGGGCACACCGCAGATCCCCTCGTCTTGAGCCCGCTGCGTATGCTCGCGCAGCGCCGCTTTGACCTCCGGCGCGTCGGTCCGAGTCAGGATCGCGTCCGCATCGAAGCCGGCATCGGCCAGGACCGGGCCCAAGGTCTGCGGCGTATCGATGCGGCGATCCTCCGCCCACGCCGCCCGATACAAGGCGCCGATGCAGCCCGGCTCGACCAGACTCGCGCGCAGCGGAAGCACGGAGCGCAGCGGAAAGTGCGACGGGAATCGAAGTGGGACCCCCCAACCATCAGCCCAGTCCTGCATGTCGCGGAGCGCGTAGGCCTGGCGGGTCTCGTTCATCGCGTGCAGTGGAACGTTCGGCGTACCGATCGCGCGAAACAACGCACCCAGGAGGATCGGAGACCACTCGACATCGAGTCCGGCCCTCGCGGCGATGCGCTCGATCTGCGTCGCGGCGAGGTAGCTGAACGGACTCGCGAGGTCGTGGATAAAACGAAGCCCGGTCACGCTCCGCGCGGGTCGGGCTGGAAGGACAGACCAAGCATCGAGCGGCTCCTGCCCTCCGAGGTCCCGCAGCAACAGACCGATACGGTCCTGCCCCCAGAGCATGCGAGGCCCACCCAAGAACGTCGGCACGCCAAACGCCCCCGCTTCGAATGCGGCGAGCGTCGAGGCGCGCAGCGGCTCGCGGCCGGCGTCGATGGTGGCATCGACGTCGATGTCGTGTGGGGCCATCACCCGCCTGAGCACATCGCGGTCGCTGAGGTCCTCGCCACGCTCCCAGTACGCCTCAAACAGCGTCGCGGTCCATGCCTGCCGTCGCCGAGCCGGCGCGGCGCTGAGCATGCGCATCGCGTCCACGCTGCGACGCGGGTGACCGTCTGGAGCCTTCAGCGACACCCCGCCAAGGTCCGCCCACAACGCGATGTCCCGCGCATTGGCGGCCGCCCGTGCAGGAGCCATCACGGTGTTGGGGTCGTCGGGAGCTCCGACGTGCCGGAGCAACCCGCCCAGCAGGACCGGCTGCAGCTCGACCTCGGCACGCGTTCGGATCCGGTCCAACTGGCGGAACGCGAGGTAGGCGAACGGGCAGACGACGTCGTAGACGAAGCGGACCGTCGAGGACATCGGGTCAGTCCGGCTCGTCGGCGCCGGCGTATCCGAGCGAGCCGTCCAGCGGGCGTTCCGTACCGTCCGCATCCGCAGGAGGATCCCCTTCGACCCAGAGCGCGATATCGCCGAACGGAGTCAGCGGAGGTGCGCCCAGGCGGAAGTCACCACCGTCGGCATCATTGAACCACAGCGGGTTGTAGGGCTCGTCCACGTGCACACCGCCGTCGCCTGCGAACCCGGAGGTGTCGATTGCGTTGGTGGCGAAGTCGAGTGGAAAACAATCCAGCGCCGCGGACGTCCCCGAGGCACCGACCAGGATCGAGTTGCGAACGGTGCCCTCGGTCTCGAAGCACTGCAGGCTGTCGGGTCCAGCGCCATCGTTGCCCGCAACGGTGGAGTACAGGATGTCGACGGTTGCAACCTGAGCGTTGATGCCCGGGCCACGGGTACCGTCTCCGTTGCTGCCGACCGCCGCGTTGTCCAGCGCGAGCGTCCCGCCCAGCAGCCGGATGCCGCCCCCGAGGTTGTTGAACACCGCAGACCCATCGAGCCGCATGACACACGGACCCGTGGTGAAGATGCCGTAGTCCGCGTTGTCGCCGACCTCGGATCCTTGCATCCACAGCGTTGCGTTGCTGCAACGAATGCCTTCACTTGCGACGTTGTTGGAGACACGGATGCCCACGGTGTAGACGCGCCCGTCCATCAGCGTGAACCCAGCCGCTCCCGCGCCATCCCCTTCGAGGGAGGGCACGCCGCCGTTCCCCACGATCGCGATCGTAGCGTCGACGAGCAGGCTCGCCCCTTCGTCGTACGTACCGGGTGCGACCCGCAGCAACGCGATGTCGTCCTCGACCAAGGAGGCCAGTGCGTCGGCGAGTGAGCAATTGGGCGTCGCCTCGCTGCCATCGCCGCCGGCACAAACCGCTGCGGAGTCGACGAAGATCGCCTCGTCCTCGAGGAAGCACTCGCCCACGAGCGAATCGGCGGGGTCGAGGTGACAGGCGCCCGTCGTGCATTCGTCGTGCGCCGTGCACGGCACACAGGCACCGGTGGGATTGCAGATCGGCAACTCCTGTCCGCAGACGAAGGTCTCCACGTCTCCGCAGGCCCCGCACTGACCGGTGTCCGCATTGCAGGCGGGGGCCAGCGGATCGCCGCCGCCACAGAAGTCGGTTCCGCCGGCGGTGACACACGACACGCAGGTCTGCGCGGAGCAGTACGGCCGGGTGCTGTCGGCCCGCTCGCATGCTGCATCGAACGTTCCGTCGGGGGTGTCGCACGGCAGCATCGGTCCACCCGTGCTGCTCGAGCTGGTGCCACTGTCGTCAACCGAAGCGGAGGTGTCCGTTGTGCCGAGGGTCTCGAGTGTGTCGATCGACGTGGACCCGTCGCTGCTCGAGGCGCTTCCGTCGGTCGTGAACGTTGTGGTCGCGAGTCCGCCCCCGACCCGGCATGCCGGAACGGTGGGCTCCGCGGCTGCGCAGCCTTGATCGGCCGACGCGGGACGACACAGATCGCAGAATGGTTTTCCGACGCCCAGCGCGGCGCAGGTCTGATCGCCTTGCTCGTCACCGCAGTGGGCGACGAAGGACAGCGGGCTCGTCGCGGAAGGCTCCACGCTGCACGCCAGCAAGCCCGGCACACTCATCAGGGCAGTTAGAAAGCCTCGCGTGATCCACGTCGAGGGCAAGGTCCCGGCATCGGCGCGCCGCGCCGGACGGTTCAAGCGCATGCAGCGATGGTAGCACCGGGCCCCACGGGGCAGGCTGCCTCGGGTGGATCCACTCGGACCCGGGGTCATCCCCCGTGAGCGGGGCATTGGCCCGCGAGGGGAACCCCGTGAAACCGTAAACATTCCGTACACATCGCCAATACTCTGACGGTTGGGTCGTCGAATCTAGAGCGCGACGTCCTTCAAGACCCCTCGACGGACGAGGCCACGTGATGCCGCGCAGGAAGCCGAAGTCCGATGATCACCAAGCACAACGTCACCGCTCCCCATCCTACGACGCCCTCGACCCGCGAGGACTCCCACGCCTTTTCGTTGGACTCCCTGCGTGCCCTCGAAGCCAGCCAGCCCACCGCCGTGGCGCAGGCAGCGGACAGCTCCGGCGTGATCGATCTGGACGAGCTGCGTCTCGCTGGTCCCATGGGCGCGGCCCATGATCTGACGACGTCGCGACTGGTGACCGAGCCCGAGCCGATGCTTCCCCCTCCCCCCTCGGCCCCCCGTTGGGCCGTCGCAACGCTCGGCCTGCTCGGAGGTGCCGTCGTCGCCCTGACCACGATGGTCGCGTTGGGCATGCCTCACGGAACGCCCGCCACCGAGGACCCCGCACCCCGACCCACGATGGCAGCCGCGGCCGTCTTTGACCACGACGGGGACGCTCGGTTTGCGCATGGTCTGCAGATCGACGGCGCCGTGATCCCGCATGTCACCGCGGCAGCACCGGCTCCGACCCCGGCGGTCGAGGCTGAGCCCGAGCCCGCACCCGCGGCCAAGACCAAGGCTCGCGCCAAGAAGTCCACCACGCGCTCCAAGGCGAAGCGGACTTCGACCGCAAAGCCGAAGACGGTCACCACCACCGCGCCGGCGCCCGCCCCCAAAGCGGCGTCCAAGCCCAAGGCGACCGACGAGCTGAGCGTACAGTGCATCGTTGACCCCGCCTCGTGTGGACGCGGCGCGGCCAAGCCCAAAGCCAAGCCCAAGACGCCCACGATCTCGCTGCCGACGAAGCTCACGTCTTCGCAGATTCGTAAGGCGCTGACGGGACCCAAGTCCGAGGCCAAGCAGTGTCGAGACATGCACGCTGCTCCCGCGGGCACGACCGTCAAGGTGAAGCTCTCGATCGCGGGCTCCGGTAAGGTCCGTTCGGCCGCACCGCAGGCGCCTCACGCCAACAGCCTCGGCCGCTGTGTCGCCGCCGCCCTCGGCACCGCAACGTTCGAGCCCTTCGGGTCGCCCGCGATGGGCGTGGTCTACTCCGTCCGGTTGTAAGGAACGCCCATGGCCCACGCTGGGGCCGGCACAGTTCCAAACGACGCCCCCATGTCGAGATAGGCATGGGGGTGCCAAAAATCGCGGGGGTCCGCCTCGAACCTCAGGGTTCGGGGCTCTCCTGCGTCCACGGCGAAATCGCTCAGCTCGGTGCGGTCGGCGAGCGTGAAATGCATGGAGAGTTGCTCGCCGGCGATGCGGTAGGTGAACGCCTCGGTCGTCCAGTCGTCGAAGTCACCGCGGTGAAACCATCCGACCCCGCGCCCGTCGATGCCGGCGGGTCTGAACTGATACATGTGGAACCCGATACCGCCCGTGGCATAGCGCTCGAGGTCGATCCACATGTGTCCGGCCGGTGGCTGTCCCAGGTTGGACCCGGCCGCGCGGTGCGGCGCGATCGGGCCCGGCTGGTCCCGGAAGTAGCGGGCCCCTCGGGTTTGGGTCTCGGGGTCGTAGTCCAGGGTCAGCCAGTCGATCGCCCCTTCGGACTCGACCGCGAACGGGAGCTCGTGGCGCACGCCGCTCTTGCGAAACTCGAGCACCAAGGTGCCATCCACGACGTCGTAGTCGAAGCTGTGGGTGTTGACGAGGCCGACTTTGCCGTAGCGGTACAGGCCCTTGCCGTCGCCGTGGAAGTAGTAGAACCCGACGTCGGACCCATCCACGCCCGGAAGCGCTTTCCACCACCACATCCCGGCCAACGCTCGAACGGCTTCGAGGTCGGAGGCGCCGACGGCCTCGACATCTTCGACACTCACCGGCTCGACGCGCTCGATCGGCTGCAGCAAGGAGACCGACACCACCATCAGCGGAATGGATGCGGTGACCGCGGCGTAGGCCGCCACGACGCTCGGGCGCACGGAGGACATCTTCACAAGTGCATCGTACCCCGGCCCGCTTGCCCGCCCGAGCGGTTGCTGTGACCATGCCGCCGTGCCCGCCCTGCCCTCGATCGTGCTCGCGTCGGCCTCCCCGCGCCGGGCCGCGTTGTTGCGCGCGGCGGGCATGTCCGTGCAGGTACGACCCGTGGCCTGTGATGAGGCTCCCACTCCGGACGAGGCGGCCCTCCCGTACGCGCGGCGCATCGCGCACGACAAGCTCAGCGCCGCGGTCGAGCAGCTCGGCGACACCGACGGCCAGTGGATCCTCGCCGCCGACACCGTCGTGTGGGTCGAGGAACACCGCGTGCCGTTGGGAAAACCCGCGGACCCCGACGCCTGCCTCGCGATGCTGCAATCCATTGCGGGCCCAAACGGTCATCGAGTGACGACCGCATGGGGGTTGGCCACGGGGGCGAACGACATCGAGGTCCACGTCGAGACCACCCGGGTTTGGTTTCGACCGCTCGCCGCCGCCGAGATGAACGCATACCTGCGCACCGACGCGTGGCGAGACAAAGCGGGGGGCTACGGCATTCAAGCCGAGGCGGCGAGCTGGGTGACCCGCATCGAGGGCTCGTACACGAACGTGGTCGGCCTGCCCGTCGCACAGGTGCTGACGCGGCTGCAGGAATGCTCGCCATGACGCCAAGCCTGGCCCAACGGCTCGCCCAGGTTCGGGAGGCCGTGGCCTCGGCCGCGGCGCGTAGCGGGGAGGACCAACCGGTCACACTGATCGGCGTCAGCAAGCGGCAACCGCTGACCGCGATCCTCGAGGCGCGGGCTGCGGGCCTGCTCGACTTTGGCGAGAACTACGCCCAGGAGCTGCACGAGAAAGCCGAGGCGATCCAGGATGCACCAGCACCCCGTTGGCACTTCATCGGGCCGCTGCAATCCAACAAGGTCAAGCTCGTCGCCGGCTCGCACCTGATCCACACCGCCGACCGACCCAAGCTCCTCGAAAAGCTCGAGGCGCGCGCCGTCCCGCAGGATGTCCTCATCCAGGTCAACCTCACCGGCGAGCCGCAAAAAGCCGGCATCCGCCCGGATGAGCTCCCAGACCTGCTGGACCGATTCGCCGATTTCGACCACGTACGCTGCCGGGGGCTCATGTTGATTCCGCCCCAAGGCACGCCCGAAGCCACGCGCCCTCACTTCGCGGATCTGCGGGCGCTTCGGGACCGCCACGCCAAGATCGCTCGCCCCGGTGTGCAACTGCGTGCACTGTCGATGGGCATGTCGGCCGACTTTCATGTCGCCATCGAAGAGGGCGCAACGCTCGTCCGCGTGGGTACAGCCATCTTCGGACCCCGTGGGGTTGTGGCCCCGGCCTGAGTAGCGCTACGTAGGAGCCGTGGCATCCGGCATTCTCCTGCGGCGCGGCGATCCGCCGTGGACCCTCGACTACGACGGCCGATCGATCCCGTGCGCGCCCGGTGAGAACGTCGCCGAGGCGCTCCTGGCCGCGGGAGAACTCGGGACGACGCGCAGCCTCAAGTTCCGGCGGCACCGCGGACCGTACTGCCTCAGTGGAGACTGCGGCACGTGTCTGGCCCGGGTCGATGGCGAACCCAACGTTCGCGCATGCCTCACGCCTGTCCATGATGGACAGAAGGTCGTTTCCCAGAACCGTCTTGTGGGACGAGGACCCGACCCCTCCGCACTCGCCGACAAGTTCTTCGCCAAAGGCATGGACCACCACCACCTGATGGTGCGACCCCGGGCGCTCAACGAGATCATGAAAGAGGTCGCACGAAACCTCGCCGGCCTGGGCACCCTGCCCGATCGCGTCGACGGCCGCGGTGCAACGTTCCGCCACGAAGCGCCCGATGTGGTCGTGATTGGGCGGGGACAAGCCGGGCGCGCGGCAAGCCAGGAGATTCGGCGCCGGGGCCTGCGCTGCATCGCCCTCGAACGCATGCCCGGCGGTGCGAAGCATGACGACGACTTCGATGCCGGCGTTTTTGGCATCTATCCCGACGAGGGGTTGATCTGCGCAGCGGCCGTTGAACCGCGGGCGACCGACCGCATCTTCACGTTGCGTCCTCGGCACCTCGTCGTCGCCACCGGTGCCCGCGACCCCATGATCCTGATCGACGGCAACGACACGCCCGGTGTGGTGTCCGCCCGTGGCTTGGTCGCCGCGATGTCGAGACAGCACTTCAGGCTCCCAGACGACGTCGTCGTGATCGGCCCCGACGACCCCGGGGCTCGGATTGCACGGGGCCTCAATGCTCGTCACCTTCGGCCGCAGGACGTGGAGCGCATCGAAGGCTCGGATGCCGTTGATCACGTGCGGCTCACCGATGGCACCCGCATCGACGCTTCGCTCGTCGTGCTCGCTCCGCGACCCGGCCCCGCCAGTGAACTCGCGCGGCAGGCCGGCGCCCCGGTGCGATGGAACGGCGCCGGGTTCGAGGTGCAACGGGAACACCCTGGCGGCCGCGTCCCCAGCCCCGGACCGTGGACGCTGTGGGCCGCCGGAGAGGTCGCAGGAGTCCCCACGGGCCGATCCGCGCACGATGGACAGGTCGTGGCACAAGCGCTGTGTCACCGCGAAGGAGCCGAGTCATGAGCCACCGCGTATTCGTATGCCGATGTGAGGACGTGACGACCCACGAGATCGAGGATGCCCTGGATCGAGGCCTCTCGACGGTCGAGGAGATCAAGCGCTACACGGGCCTGGGAACCGGCCCGTGCCAAGGCAAGGAGTGCATGTGCACACTCGTCGGGCTGTTGGTGTCGCGCGGCCTGGCCGATGCGGACGCGGTGCAGCCCTTCACCGCTCGTCCTCCGGCCGAGGCCGTCACCTTTGGTGCCCTGGCCGCCGTCCCCGAGTCCCCGCCGGAGAAAGGCGGCGCATCGTGACCGTCACAAACGAAATGGGCTCGGCGGATGCCGCACTGCCGCAGCGCGCCGACGTGGTGATCGTCGGCGGCGGCGTCATGGGCCTTTCGACCGCATACCAACTCATGCGGCTGTCCAAAGGGCGGCTCAAGGTGGTCGTGATCGAGCGCAGCTACCTGGTCAGCGGCGCGTCGGGTCGCAACGGCGGTGGCGTGCGCATGCAGTGGGCGGACCGCCAGAACGTCGAGCTGATGATGCGCAGCATCGACATCTGCAAGGGCCTGGCACAGGAGCTGGGCATCAACACCTGGTTTCGCCAAGGCGGCTACCTGTTCCTCGCCCGAACCCCGCAAGCCGAGGCCCAGCTCGAACGCAACGCCGAGCTCCACCACCACGTGGGCGCCCCCACCCGCCTGCTCAGCCCCGAAGCCGCCCGCGAGATCGTCCCGCAGCTCGACGTCACCGATGTTCGGGTCGCAACCTACAACCCCGACGACGCGGTCGTGTTTCCGTGGGCGTTCGTCTGGGGCTACGCGGCGCAGGCCGTCAAACGCGGCGCGGTCGTTCGCACCCATACGTCGGTCGAGCGGATCGAGCCCGAGCCGGGCGGACGCGACGGATTCGCGCTCCACCTGTCCACCGGGGAGTCTATCGAAGCCGACACCGTCATCAACGCGACCGGGGCCTGGAGCGTGGGCCTCAACCGCTCGCTGGGCATCGAGCTTCCCAACCACCCGCACCGGCACGAGATCATGTCGAGTGAGCCGCTCAAACCGTTCCTCGACCCGCTCGTCGTCGACCTCGCCTGCGGCCTGTACTTCTCCCAGAGCACCCGAGGCGAAATCGTGGCGGGCGTCAGCATGCCCAGCGAAGGCGACGACGCGGACCCGACCGAGATCAACCTCGGCAGCTCCATGCTGTTCCTCGGCCGACTCTCCCGGGCGCTGTGCCGGGTCATGCCCATCGCGCGCTCGCTCAAGGTGCTTCGGCAGTGGTCCGGACCCTATGACGTCTCACCGGACGGGGATGCGATCCTCGGCCGCACGCCGGGCTTCCCCAACCTGATCCAGATGTGCGGTTTCACCGGCCACGGCTTCATGATGGCGCCGGTCGTCGGCGAGCTCGTCGCGCGCAACCTGGTGCAGGGCAAAGACCACCCGGTCCTGAGCCGCTGGAGCCCCGGACGCTTCGACGACCCCAGCTACACCGGGCGTGGCGAGACGATGATCATCGGCTAATCCCCGAACAACGACCCCAAGAGAGCGAGAAATCATCGAAAACGGACCCCATAGTATGAGTTTTAGCAAAACTCATACTATGATAGTCGCATGACCGGGGTTTTGGCGTGGCCTGCCGTCCGCTACGAAGAGCGCAGGTGGGTGTCGTCGATCGACATCCCTCGGCGCTGGCGCGCGACGTTCGCGGGGGCCTATCGCTCTGCCGTCCCGGCCGCGATCGCAAAGAGCTCACTCGACCTTCCCGCCGCGGTCGCGGCGCTGGTGTCTGAGGCAACCACCGCCCTGGCCGCCTTCGATGCCGAAATGGGGGCCGACATCACCCCCTTCGCCGCGATCCTGCTGCGGTCCGAGTCCGCTTCCTCCTCGAGGATCGAGCAACTGACGGCGTCAGCGAAGGCCATCGCGCTCGCCGAGCTCGGCGTCACGAGCCGGCGCAACGCGGTGGAGATTGCCGCCAACACCACAGCGATGCGAGCCGCCATCGACCTCGCCGACCGGCTCGACGCCGATGCGATCATCGCCACTCACGCGGCCCTTCTCGGTCCGATCAACCCAGGCGCGACTGGAGCCTGGCGTGACGAGCCGGTCTGGATCGGCGCCAGCAACTACGGGCCCCATACAGCGGAGTTCGTCCCGCCCCACCACGACAGGGTCGGCGATGCGATCGATGACCTCGTCGCGTTCATGACCCGCGACGATCTTCCCGCGCTCGTTCAAGCCGCGCTCGCCCACGCACAGTTCGAGACGATCCACCCATTCACCGACGGCAACGGACGGACCGGCCGTGCCCTGTTGCACAGCTTTCTTCGTGGCAAGCGGGTGACTCGTCACATCGCCGTACCGGTCTCGGCCGGGCTGCTCGTCGACGTGGGTCGCTACTTCGATGCCTTGAATGCCTACCGGTCCGGCGATCCTTTCCCGATCATCGAGCGAGTCGCAGAGGCCGTCTACGGCGCGGTCGACAACGGTCGTGCACTGGTCGAGGCGCTGCAAGACGTCCGGCAGCGTTGGGTGGATGCTCTGGACGCGCGTCCCCAGGCCGTGGTCTGGCGCGCGCTCGACCTCCTCCTGTGCCAGCCCGTGCTCGATGTCGCGTTCGTGAAGGCGGAGCTCGGGGTCGGCGCCCAGGCGGCCGGAAACGCAATCACGAGGCTGGTCGAGCTTGGCGCACTGCGCCAGTTCTCTGCGGGCCGGCGCAACCGAAAGTACGAGGCTCCTGACGTGTTGGCCGCGCTCGATGCGTTTGCTGCCCGCGGTGGTCTCCGCGCGACGAAACGATGATCATCGGCGCGTGCCCTGGGGCTGTGGACGGGCCAACCGTTCTCGCGACCTGCGGCGCCGCAGACCGAGGAGCAACAGCGCGAGCACCATCGCGCTCGTCGAGCCGCCCCCGCTCGTGCAACTGCAGCCGCCTCCACCACCATCGGCACAAGCGGTCGTGGTCGGCCCCTCGTTCCCGTAGAGATCGAACGTGCGCGCCTCGATGCAGACGTCCTCGCCCTCGGGCGCCGTCAGCACGAGTTCTTCCGAGGGAACGTCCGGAGTCGTCCACGGCAGCTGAGTGCCAGCCGGACCCGGATTCATCGTGATATCGACGAGCATCGGTGTGCCCGGATCGGTTTCGCCTCGCTCGAGCGTGAAGGACCACAACGTGCGCACCTCGCCGCTGAAGGGGTCCGTGCTTCCGGTTGCCCGCAGATTGCGGATCACCGGCTCGGTCAATGCAACCGGTTCCGCTTCGCCCTCCACAGTGAAGGTCCACTGCAACAGCGGACCTTCCACCATCGTCTCGGTCGCGGCGCCAGCACAGAGCCCCTGCTCCCGCTCGGCCGCGTCGCACCCCGAGATGGTGACCGTGGATCCGGCGAGCGGTGCCGGTTCGATTCTCCACAGCCACCCGGCTTCAGGCGCGGCGAGGGGCACCAGCGCGGCCGGCTCGTCGTCGACATCGACCACAAGGTCCTCGACCGCAATCATCACAATCGGGTCGGCGGGATCCGCCCACTGCGGGACAACACAGACCCGGTCCGCGAACACGAGGGCCGATGAGGTGTCGGTCGTGCCCCCATCGCGTGGAAAGAGGAGGTGAGTGCCTCCCTCGCACAGCTGGGAGGAGGCAGACGCGGCGGTGGGCTCGGCGCCCCACAGCGCCACGAATGCCCCGAGGGTGGCGAGTCTTCGACCCCAACGCGAGCTGGGGGGGTGCGGTTGGTAAGCCATACGGGTCGACAGTGTCCACCGAAGCGCAAACGATCACGCCTCGATGCTGGCGCACTCCTCACGCGTCGATGGCTGATCCGTCCACATCGATGGGCGCGGGCGCACGGCGATGGATCTGCGCAGCGGGATTCGTCATCCACATGGGCTGCGGCAGCGCCAATTCGGGCGATGCCACCACCGGGACATCGTGTGGCGGGGGTCAGCGGCGGCAAACTCGCGCCGTATTGCAGCCTCGCCGACGCCGCGGTCCCGGGTCGACGGAACGTGCTGGCGGGTCGAGCGACAGGGCGTTCAGCCGCAGGAGGTGCTGGTCCATCGACCGTCGACGGAGTACGGATCGGGACGCACGCCACAGTCGCCGTAAGCGATCGAAGCGCCAACGTCCCAAAGCGTCACGTCGGTATCGAGGTCGACCACGTTGCCCGCCGCATCGAGTTCGGCGTCGGGAATGATCGTCACCGGGACCGAAGGGTGCGATGCGATCGAATAGAACATGTCGACGATGTCCTGCGACTCCATCCGCATGCATCCGTGGGAGACGAAGTCTCGCTTGAGGAACCATTGCCGGTCCTCGAGGTCGCAGCTGCTTGCGCCGCCGGGACAGGAATAGGAAATCGGCCCGTGAAAGCCGTACGTGTGCTGCCCGCTAGAGTTCTCGACGGTGAGTCGAAGGAACGGGAACCCGCCGAAGTAGTCCGGCGCGTAGCGACGCGGGATGTTGTACCAGTAGTCATCCGTGTCGTGCCACGTGGCGAAGAAACCCGCCGGGGTCATGCTGCGACCCGACGAGGTGAGCGCTCCGGGGCCCGTGGGATACACCGCCGAAAAGGCCGTGGCCCGGTCGAAGAGATGCACCGTCTTGCGATCCAACGACACGATGATCTCCGGGCGCTCGAGATCTGGAAGGTCGGTGGGGACCTCATAGGTTCGCGGTGAGTCGGCCTTCCCCTCGACGTCGGCGTACGGGTTGTCCTCGTCGAACGCGACGCCCTCTCCGGGCTGCTCTTCGTCGATGACGTTCTGCGGCTCGGCATCATCACAGCCCGCCAGCATCACGCACAACACCACGCCCACGCCCCAGCGTCTCCCCATCACGTTGCACGGCTTACTTCCGGATCGTCTCCGTCGCAACCTGTTTCGGCGTGGTACACCGGCCACATGGACGCTCGGTGGCTGCTGTGGCTTCTCGTCCCCTCAGTGGGGTGTGGCGACATCACCTCGGAAGTCGCGATTTCGTTCGAGCGACCCCGTGACGACGCGCCGCTGAGCGACGTCGACAACATCACGGTTTCCCTGACGCCCGATGGCTTCAGCGAGCAGTTCCTGGTCGACGGATCCGACGCGGCGGTGGAGTTCGAGCTCCCGCCCGATGACGTCTCCCGCAACCTCTCGGTGTTCTTCGCCCGCGGCGAGACACTCGTCGCGTACGGAAGTACCCCACCGTTCACCTTCGCCGGCGCCGCCGGGGCTGGGGTCGTCGTGTTTCTGGGCTACCCCGGCAGGCTGGCCACGCTCGATCGCGATTTCGCACTTCCGGACGCCAGCACCCTGATCGCCAGCTCCGCAGGCCGCGGCGCAATCGCCTTGGGCTCGGACGGAAGCGCGGTGTTTCTCGACGCCTACACCTACGGGCTGGTCCCTATCGCCCCCTTCCCCGAGCCCACGCCAGCGGCGAACGACGGGCTGTTCGTCGGGGACGGGACCGGCAGCGTGACCCGCGTATCGTACGCCGAGCAGGTGACCGCGACGCGCTACGTCTACGGGACCGACGCATGGGTCACAGTGTCCCAAGAAGACATGCAGCCGCGCCCGGATGCCGCAGCTTGGTTCGATCCCGAAACCGCGCGCGTCTACGTCTCGGGCGGAGGAGACCAAACCTCGATTCTTCAGGTCGAGGTGGCGACCGAGGACAGCACGTTGCCAAGCATCATCGAACTGGGCCTCGAGCTCGACGGCCCGCGACGCGGCGGCACGGTGTTTGGACGACCCGGCGAAGGCGAAGCAGGCCTCGTCGCGTTTGGCGGCGACGATCCTTCGCTGCCGCTCGCCCTGTCCGTCGCCTCTGGCCAAGCGGCCGAACCGGGCGGCGGTGCTTGGACAGGCGCAAACTGCGTCGCTCTCGACGAGACGCGCACGCTTTGCGCCGGAGGATCCCTCGACGGCGAGACGACCGTGCAGGGTGCGATCGTTGACACCTCGGACGCGGAACTCACCGTGAGCCGGCTCCCAGACCTGCTCGAAGTTCCGATGCGGGACATCCTCTGGCTGGAGGATTCCGCCGCGGTATACGCGCAAGGCGAAGGGCGATTGTTCCGGTTTGACCGCGTCACGCTGGAGCGCGAGGAACCCTCCGGGAGTCCACAGCGGGCCACCGGCGGCGGTGCGGCCACCCTTCCGACGGGCGTCACCATCGTCGCAGGCGGCGAGGACGAAGACGGCGCGGCGACCGAAGTGTGGCAGCTCTTCTCGCCTGAACTCTGAACGCAATGAGCCCGCGTGGCCGTATTGGCAAGGCCGGGCCGCGGCTGTATGGTTCCGCCACTTTCGCGAAGAGCTCCTGATGGCCGCCGATACACTCTCGATCACCGACAACCGCACGGGGAACAACTTCGAACTGCCGATCAACGACGGCACCGTTCGAGCCATGGACTTTCGTCAGATGAAATCCTCCGAGGAGGACTTTGGCCTGATGGTCTACGACCCCGCGTACAAGAACACGGCATCCTGCCGGTCGGCGATCACGTACATCGATGGAGACAAGGGCATCCTGCGCTATCGCGGATACCCCATCGAGCAACTCGCGGAGCAGTCGACCTACCTCGAGGTCGCCTACCTTCTGCTCAACGGAGAGCTGCCCAACAAGACCGAGTCCGCAGCGTGGACCAACGAGGTCACCACGCACACGTACGTGCACGAGTTCCTCAAGACGTGCATGGAGGGCTACCGCTACGACGCGCACCCGATGGGCCGTCTGGTTGCATTCCTGGGGACGCTCTCGACGTTCTACACAGGGAGCAAGGACGTTCGGAACCCGGAGATCCGCAACGAGCACATCGTCAAGATCATCTCCAAGCTGCCCACGATGGCGGCATGGGCGTACCGGCACTCCCTCGGACGACCGTACGTCTACCCGGACAACGACATGTCCTACTGCGGGAACTTCCTCAGCATGCTGTTCCAGCTTGCCGAGCCGAACTACAAGCCGAACCCGATCCTCGAGCGAGCGCTCGACGTGCTGTTCATCCTGCACGCCGACCACGAGCAGAACTGCTCCGCCAGCGCAGCCCGGGCCGTCGGCAGCTCCGAAGCCGACCCCTACGTCTCCCTCGCTGCAGCCTCGGCCGCGCTGTACGGCCCGCTCCACGGTGGCGCCAACGAGGCCGTCCTGCGCATGCTCGACGACATCGGCGAGATGAAGAACATCCCGTCCTTCATCGAGGGCGTGAAGAACGGCGAGCGTCGCCTGATGGGCTTCGGGCACCGCGTCTACAAGAACTACGACCCCCGCGCCCGCGTCATCAAGAAGCTGGCCGACCAGGTCTTCGAAGTCACGGGTCGAAACCCACGGCTCGACATGGCGCTGGAGCTCGAGAAGATCGCCCTCAACGACGAGTACTTCGTCAAACGGAAGCTGTACCCCAACGTCGACTTCTACTCGGGCCTCATCTACCAAGCGATGGGCTTCCCCACCGAGATGTTCCCGGTGCTGTTCGCGATCCCCCGCGCCAGCGGCTGGCTCGCACAGTGGAGCGAGATGCTCGACGACAAAGAGCAGAAGATCGCGCGCCCGCGTCAGATCTACACGGGCCACGGCGCCCGCGACTACGTCCCGATGGACAAGCGCTAAGCTCGGCCCATGCCGCTGCTGATTCTTGCCGCGAGCGTTCTAGCGCTCGCGGCGTTTCTATTTTGGCGTTTCGGACCCGGCGCGTCCTCCGGCGCGGTGTTCGTGCTCCTCGTCGAACCCAGCGGCGATGTGCGCCTGACGGGCTCGGTCCCGGGGAAGTCCGACTCGGACGCTCGCGATTTTGTCGCGAAGATGGACCTGCCTCCGCGCGCAAAGATCTGGGCACATCGAGACGGACCCGGACTGCGCTTGGAGTTCTCCTCGCACGTCCCGGACAACCTCAGGCAACGCACGCGCAACTTCCTGGGGACATAAGTCCAGCACTGGCCAGCTCGCCCTAGCGCCGTATAGTCCTCGCCATGGTCCATCCGTGGCACGACATCCCGAACAACCCCGACACGGTTCACGAGGGTTTCAACGCGGTGATCGAGATCCCACGCGGGTCCAAGGTCAAGTACGAGCTCGATAAGCCCACCGGGCTGCTACGGGTCGATCGGGTGCTGTACAGCTCGGTTCACTACCCGGCCAACTACGGGTTCATCCCGCGCTCGTATTGCGACGACAAGGATCCCTTGGATGTTCTCGTCTTGGGCTACGAGCCCGTGCATCCGCTGTCGATCATGATCGTCCGTGCGATTGGGGTGATGCACATGGCCGACGAGGGCGAGCCTGACGACAAGGTCATCGCGGTGCCCAAGGACGACCCCGCGTTTGCGGACATCACCGACATCACCCAGGTCCCCAAGCACACCTATGTGGAGATCAAGCGCTTCTTCGAGGACTACAAGGTCCTTGAGGAGAAGGCCGTCGTCGTCGACGAGATTCGCGGTGCAGCCGAGGGCATCGAGGCCGTGAAACAGGGCCTGGCGTACTACCGGAAGGAAGAGAACCGCCTTCGCGGATGGGGCTGAAGCGAGCGCTTCGCCGACCCGGCCGCTTTTCGGCTGCAGTCGGGCCCCGCGTGGACCATCATGGACGGCGATGGCCTCCCCATCGACGACCGCGAGCCTCCTGCTGACCTTCGGCCTCGTGGGCCTTTCGTGCAAACACGATCCAGAGCCTCCCGTGCAGGGCCGGAGCTCGTCGCGAGCCTCCAACGAGACCCTTCCGCCGGCACCTCTCCCCGACGTCGGCGCGCGCCCGCAGGGACAGCCCGAGGACAAAAACAGCGGCGGCAGTCTCACGCTCCCTGGGCTGCGGGCCAGCCGCTCCACCTGCGTCTCACCGTGCGCGGTCATGTTCTCGATCGACGCCGTCCAGGATTCGAGCGACGACAACCCGTTCGCCCACAGCGGCGTGTACTGGGACTACGGAGATCCGGAGTCCGACGCTCGGGATGGACTCATCGAGCGCGGCGGTCAGTTCTTCCAGACGAAGAAGGGCGCCCCGCGATCCCACGACACCAACACGCCGCTTGGTATGCACACCTACCAGTGCGCCGAGGGTATCTGCACCTTTCACCCTGGGGTCTCGATTCAGAATGCCGCCGGTGACTGGGCCACGGCCTGGGCGACCGTCCAGGTCCGCGCCCAGAGCACGGCATATCCGATGACCCGGACGGTCTGCGTCTCCGCGTCGGGGCGGTGGGGTGGCGAAGTCCCGTGTCCCTCCGATGCCGAGCAGGCCACCCGCCTCCCCGCGCTGGGAAGCTGGAAGAACGACACCCGATACCTGCTGCGACGAGGCGAGCAGTTCGACACCGAACGCTCGTGCATCGGCTACGGCAGCCGCGGCATCACGCTCGCCTCGTTCGGCGACAGCTCCGACCCCAAGCCGCAGCTCGCCGAGTTGGGCGTGGGCCGAGGCCGAAACTGCACTCGAACCGTCACCAGCGACCGCGAGATCGACAGCTATGCGGTGCCCTTCTGGGTCGAGGACATCACGATCACCGACATCCGCGTGCCCACCGTCGCGCTGGGCATGACCTTCAAGAACATCACCCTGCACGACCTCGACATGGACTACGAGCGACAGCCCGAGGGCGGCGCGGTCTATATGCAGTCGACCGACCGCTGCTCCAAGGACAACAGCCTCTCGTGCGGGCGCGTGCCCCTGCCCTACGGCCTGTACATCAGCGGCACCACGATCGTGGGCTCCCGGACCCAACCGCCGGGCGTCAACGTGGGCTTGGTCAGTGCTGCGTGCGCGAGCTTTGTCGGCCTGCTCGACACCGAGATCCGCGTCGCCGAGGAGCACAACGTTCGGCTCGAGTGCTCCTCGCGTTTTCTCGCGCTGCACAGCGACATCAACGGCGAGCACATCGGCCGTCGCGGCAAGAAGAGCGCGATCACCATCCGCCCCGAGGGCACGCTCGCGCAGGACATGTTGCTGGGCCGCAGAAAGCAGTACAGCAGCCGGGACGAGGTCTTCGAGAGCCGATACACCGTGTTCAAGGACCTGTACTTGGGCACACCGCGAAGCGTGAACAACTCGGCCCGGCTCCAGATCACCCCGACCAAGGCTTCCGACTCCGAGGTCTCTCGGTACGGCGTCATCTCCGGCAACGTCACCGACATGGGCGAGGGCAAGCCCCACGCGGACGCCCGGCTCGCGGGCGCCGGATTGGTTTGCTACGACGACAACACCTGGCAGAGCAAGAACGGCTGCGAGGACACCGGACAGGCAAACATCCCCGCCTCGGTCTACAGCCCGGCGCAGACACAGTTCCCCGCGCCCGACGTGCCGCAACCACCGGCGAGTTACTGAGGCACTGCGCGAGCCCACGAAAAAGCCCCGCTCTCGCAGGCGGGGCTTCTTCGTGGAGTTGGAGGGCGATCTAGTCGCGTCGGCGACGGACGAGACCGAAGCCCAGCATCATCAGGGCACCCAAGCCGAACGTGCCGCGGGGTGCCGTGCTGCAGCCACCGTCGTCGCTGCTGTCCTGCGTCGCCTGACCGTCGGTGTCGCTGCCGCTGGGCGTGCTGCTGTCGGAGTCGTCGGAGTCCGAGCCACTGCCGGAGCCCGACGTGCCGCTGTCCGAGTCCGAGTCGCTGCCCGAGTCTGAGTCGCTGGCGCCCGAGCTGCCGTCGTCGCCGCCGGTGGTTTCTGGCGCATCCACGCCGACGTAGATCGTGACCTCATCGAAGCCGACGTTGCGGTCGTGGTCGAGGGCCTCGACGCGCGCCGTGTACGTACCCGCGGCGAGGTTGCTCAGGTCCCAGCGACGCTGAAACGTGAAGGAGACCGACTCTTGAACCTGCGAACCGTCGTCGACGACGAGCTTCCACCCCACGCCCTCGTGGTTGTCCTCGACATCCACTTCGATCGTGACCGTGCCCCCAGTCGGGACTTCGACACCGTCGGCTGGGGTGGTGATCGCGACCGTCGGTGCTTCCATGTCGGGGCTGTTGGCACCGAAGTACGCCATGAGCTCGGCGTCGGTGTTTTGAGCCCCACCGTCGCAGAACTCGTCGTGCGTGGCTTGGCAGTTGATGCCGCCCGTCGCGTCGTCGTACGGCACACAGGTCGGCGCCCACGTGACATTGGCGCTCCCGACGAAGGGGTTCATCACCTTGGAGGGATCGCCAATATGCGCCAGGCCGAACGCGTGGGCCGCCTCGTGCAACGCGGTGGTACCCAGCGTGGCGGAGTTGTTGGGGTTGATGGCGTCGGTGAACGCGAAGGTCGCGTCGCGCCACCACATGTCGCCACAATCACTGCTGCAGGAAACGCCGAGGACCCCGTTGCCCAGGCCAAGGATGCCGGGGGATCCGCCCATCATCACCATCGCGTAGGGCAGCTCCGGCGGCGGCACCTCGTCGTACGCGATACGGATGCCGTAGGGCTCCATCAGGCGTTCAAACACCTCGATGAGTGCGATCGCCTGCGCCTCGGTGCCGCCGAATCCGGGGTACTCGAGCGGGCCGCTCAGACACGGGGATTCGTTGAGCGCCGCGTTGGTGCCCGGCGACATCGAGGCGCCGAAGAAGTTCAAGAAGATGGTGTTGCGGTGCGGCGGCGTCGTCCAGTCGAACATCGGGTCGGGGGGCTGCGTGAAGCCGCCCTCCTTCGTGCCTGGGCGTACCTGATCGCCGATCTGCACCAAGCCCTTCTCATCGAGCAGCTTCTGGAAATCGTCCGCGCGCTGCTGCAGCTGTAGCTCGGTCAGGGGCGCGACCTGTCGGACCTCCTCGCCGAACAGCGTGTTGGACGAAAGGGTGTCGGTAGGGTCACCGGCGAAGAGCAGCAACGAAGAGATGAACACGCCCGAAACCATCAATTCCCAGATATCACACGGCCAGCCGGGGAACCAGGGAACCCGCCTGGGGATGCGTCAGGTCGGCGCACCGCCGCTGTGGGGGGTTGCGGCATCGAGCAGGCGATGCAGCTCGCCGACCACCGTCGCCGGATCGGCACTCATCTCGTGGGGTCGGTTGGGATGCTCCGAGGGGAAGCCCAGCGCATCCTCGTGGT
>OJGU01000414.1_pt1 | contig 25964 bp, 27 predicted proteins | sample 1594741 | NCBI WGS metagenome assembly OJGU01 (sample SAMN05416841, study PRJEB24817) | seawater metagenome | isolation source: Sea water | place: Canada:Atlantic | collected 2013-07
ATCTACACTAGATCGCTCGTCGGCAGCGTCAGATGTGTATAAGAGACAGACTTAAGTTCAGCGGCTTTTGGCGTTAGTCGAAATTTCGTTTGCATCGCTCCCGCCAGGAGGGCGGCTCCGCTTGCGGCCCCGAGTGTCGGCGCAACGAGTTGGGTGAAAGTCGAGGCGGCTGTGGTGCTGTAGCTCGCCATCATGCTGGGAACAACTTCGATGGTGTAGAGCCCGTGGAAGATACCTTCGGCGGTTTCTTGCATCTGATTCCACATGCCTTTGGCGCTACTGAAAAGGGTCGCCGTAGCAGCGGTAGTCACAAAAAGCGTTTGTACCTCCGCGCTCTTAGCGAATTGCCCCTCATTAAAGGCATCTGCTAGCTTCTTCGCTGATGCCTGCTCTGTTTTCTCGCCTGAGGATTCGCCGGACATTTCTTAGCCGTTCACTGAAAAAGGTTGATAGCGTGGACCATGTCTTTGGGTATTCCCCTCAGATAATTTGAGATTTGATCTGCCATGAGATCACAGGTGATTCCGAACATGGTGAGGCCGACGATGATTCGAACGCTAAAACTCTCGGAGAAGACATTCATCTGCGGTACGGCACGTCCGAGAAAACTAAAGACAAGAAGCAGGACAAAGGAGATGGCGACGATAGGACCGGCGATTTGAACTCCGATCAGGAAAATGCTGCCGGTCCAACCGATAAGGTTCTCGGTCAACTCCTTCGTGATCGATCCAGTACCGATGGGCACGGTATTGTATGACTGATACACCCCGAAGAAGAACCAGTGATGGAGGTTGAGTGAGAAGAAAAGAAAAACAGCCAAGTGATAGAGGAGAATTGAGGGGAGTGAGGATTGCTCCTGCTGGTATGGATTGATATCGGCCGACATCATGAGTCCCATTTGAGTTCCAATGAGAGAACCAGCAAGGTCGAGCGCATAAAAAAAGATGCGAGCGACAAACCCAATCAGAATTCCGAACGTGACCTCTGAAGTCATGACAATCATCACTTGAATGAAAGGCAAGGCATCAAGCGAAATCGCTGGTACGGTGGGAGCGATGACCGCTGCCGTGAAGCCTGCGAGCGCAATACGAACTTTGACCGGAATTCCTCTTCCAGAGAAAATTGGGACGATCATTATGACCGCGGTGACTCGTAACATCACGAGCAGCCAGGTGGTAAAAATTTCCGGTATCACTGCGGTTTTCCTGCGAAGCAGGCACTATACCAGCGTGTTGAAATGGAGCGAAAAAGGGTGGGGATGGGTTTCGTTCTAGTTCGCCATCTGCGGGATGAGCTGAATAATGACGGTCGAAAACTCCATTAAGGTGCGGAGAATCCATGGGGTCGCGAGTACTAAAAAAGTGACGATACTCATGGTCTTGGGAACAAAGGAAAGCGTTTGCTCATTGATAGAGGTGACGGCTTGGAAAACACTCACGCTGAGTCCGACACTCATACCGATTCCGAGGATAGGAGCAGCCAGTGAAACGGCTTTGAACATCATTAGCCGAATAATTTCGACGGCAAAATCGGGATTCATATACTGGAATGGGCTATTTGGATTTGGCGGATGGGACTTGATGGCCGGCTAAGTCGTAAAACTCTCAACCAGAGATCGAATAATCAGACTCCAGCCGTCCACCAGGACGAAAAGGAGTATCTTAAGCGGAAGCGAGACCGTTACCGGCGGCATCATCATCATCCCCATGCTCATGAGCACTGTCGCCACGACGAGATCGATCATGATGAATGGGACGAAAAGGAGAAATCCCATTTGGAAGGCCGTTCGCAATTCGCTGATCACGAAGCCGGGAATGACGACGTTGAGCGGCAAATCTGAAGGAGTGGCACTGCCGGTGCCAGCCATAGAAACAAAGAGTTCAAGGTCCTCCGCTCGGGTTTGTTTGAGCATGAATTGTTTGATCAATTTGGAGGTGCCTTCAAGGGCGGCTTCTCCGGTCATTTGTTCGCTCGAGTAGGGTGCGATCACATCTTGTTGTATTTTTGCCCAAGTTGGCGACATGACAAATAGAGTGACGAAAAACGAGAGTCCAATGATGATCTGATTGGATGGTGACCCTTGCAGGGAGAGTGCTGATCGAATGAATGAGAGCACGATGACAATTCGAGTGAAGCTTGTCATTAGGAGTAGGATTGAAGGCGCAAGCGAAAGGAGGGTGATGACGAAGAGAACCTGAATCCCCAAATCAACATCCATCGGTTTGCCCGGCGCCCCTTGTCCTAGATTAAGACTCAAACCTGGAATGGCCGCTCCGAATACTGGGGAGCTGGCAGCGCAGGCTTGGTTGCTTCCGCCACCTGTCAGGACCACACAAACGAACAGTGCAAGAAGAATGCGAATCATCGTCGGTAGGGGCCTGAAGCGATGCTCATTCATGAGGTGGGTTGGTGACGTTCGTAAGCGAGGTCTTCGGAAGGAAAAGGGAATTCAGCAGTCGATGCAGCGGCTGGTTTCGGAGAAATCAAGGTGGTTCCATTGGGCCCTACCGCAATCACGAAACGATCCTTTTGATGTTCAAGGACGTAGAGATAAGTCTTGTGAGCCAGAACCTTGAATTCCAAGACGTTGAGTTCGCGTGTCGTCTGGGAGTGCGTTGCTAGATGCCCCCATTTCTTAACCGCGAGGACGAACCCCCCAAACACAGCGATTACAATAGAGAAGGCTCCGAACATCTTAATACCGGTGGCGAATAGATCGTTGTCCTTTCGCAGTAGATCGGTGGGGTCCGATCCGAGGGTGTTGGTGAGCGCGGTGGCGGCTTGAATCTCACCGCAATCTTGGAGAATCAGCCAGATTATGCTGACAAGGATGGGGAATATTTGACGGGGGAGGTGCATTGTGGCGGTCAAAGAATCTTGGTGATCTTGATGCCGAATTGATTGTCCACGACGACGACTTCTCCCTGCCCAATTCGTTTGTTGTTGACGAAGAGATCGACTGGAGTGTCGGCTTTCTTTTCCAATTTTACGATTGAGCCTTCTTCGAGTTGAAGAACGTTCTTCATGGGCATCTGACAACGGCCGAGTTCGACCGACAGGTTAACCGGAACGTCATAGATTAGCTCGAGATTCTCTTTTGCTGTTTCTTCGACCGCATTCATTGCCGTAATGTATCCACTTCCTCTTTGACTGCCCGGGATTCAACTTCCATTGCCCAGTGGTTATTGACCTTGCCGATCCGGCCTCGAAATTTAGATGTATCGCCGACCAAGAGTTCTGCTTGATTGATGAACTCGGGGTCGAGGGGAAGAAAGTCACCTTCAGTGAGATTCGCCAGGCTCTTGAGCGTAAGCTGCGGCCCAGGACAACGCGTTCGTAGTCCCACTCGGACGGCGTCAAAGCGTTCACTCCATGAAGGAGGGGATTTACTCTTTTGCCGCGGACCGGTGCCATCATCTGAGTAGAGATTGGCTAATCTTCGAACCAGTGGTTCCAAGGTGAAATACGGAATCGCCAGTTTGATCTCATCGATACAGTCGGCCAAGGTTGCCTCTATGGTTAGAATCAACATGAGAGTGTCTGGTGGCGAGGTTTGGAGATACTGTGAACTCGTCTCGTGCTCGAGAATGACCGGACGGTGCGTGTGTTCGTTAGACCAATGGTTGCACCATTCCACCAAAATCACATTGATGGCTTGTTCTAAGAGTGATATTTCGACGTCGCTAAATTCGCTCTTCGCTTCGACAGAATGGGCCGGCCCCCCGAGCAATCGATCAATGATCGTCGAGGCCAATCGAGGAGGTATCTCGAGAATTGAAATCCCGCGGAGTGGCTCTACTCGAAAGAGGGCAAAGTTGGATTGTTGACTTAGTTTTGGGACTGACTGTTCAAAGGACTGGATGGTCATGTCCTTTAGCTTGAGTCCGAATTCCATCCGGACAGTCACCGAAAGACGCCCGGCGAGGCTCTCGACGAATTGTTCGTGTCGAAGGCGAATTTTTCGCAACTCCAGAGAGGTGAGGAAGGAGGGTTGGCGAAAATCGTAGGCTTTGACGTCATCGCTGTGTTTTGAGTTGAGCTCGTCCGATGAGCCGATGACATCAACGGTCGATTGTTCCTCAGCAACTTGAGCAACGAGACTCTCAATCGATTCTTGGGAAAGAACCTCGTTCTCTGCTTGGGGTGTTGGTTCCTGATCGTCAGCCATGGTCTCCGAGGGTTAAGTGCGATGGGGGGCTATTGGACGGCAAACTCGGTGAAGAAGATGTTCTCGATGTGATCGCCCCCGAGCGCATTGTTGAAAGCGGAGACCAACATAACCTTCACGCGATTCTTGATTTCAGTTTGGCTGAGATCATCAATCGAGAGATTCATCAGGATTCCCATCGCGATATCACGAAGCTGGGGCTCGTGTTCTTCAACGAGCGCCGTCATATTGCCGCCAGAACCGGTGAGGGCGAAACTACTCACGAGATATCGGGTTGCGGAGGTCCCTTTGACGTTGACCAATACCTTTTTGACGGTGGCCATGTTAGATCCTGCTTCGCCTTCACCTCCGCCATGCCCCCCACTACTACCATGCCCACTTGATTTCCCATGAGCCGATGGTTTGGCTTCGGCATGTCCTTCGCTGTGAGCGTCGTCTTCGGCGTGGTCACTTCCTTCTGCCCCGAGTTTGGCTTGGAGCTGGGGGACCAGAACGAACGACGTCAATGCGTAGGCAATGATCGGCATTACCGTCATGGTAACAATGAGTGGTAACCAATCTTTGATTCCTCCTCCGGCCTTGGGAGCGTCATTGTTACCGCCTTCTTTCTCGTCGGGTTTTGCCATGATTCTTGTGTCGGATTCTTAGGCTGGGGCTTCGAATTCTAATGGTTAGAATAAGGGCGCTTAGCGCTTGAGATTGACGACTTCTTGTAGGACTTCATCGCTCGTGGTGATCATTCGCGCGTTGGCTTGAAAGGACCGTTGTGAAGCGATGAGTGAAGCGAATTCGTTCGTTAGATCGACATTCGAGAGTTCGAGGGCGCCACTTTGTAGTGCTCCGAGTCCCTCCGAGCCTGGGGCGCCGCCTTTTGGATTGGCTGCTCCGCCGAGAGGCCCGGCTTCGGCAACGTTGGTGTAGAGATTGTTGCCGACCTTTGCCAATGCATTGGCGTTCTGAAATTTTTGTAGGAGGATTTGTCCTCTGACATACTCACTGCCGTCATCAAGTTGGGCGTAGATCTTTCCATCGGCAGAGAAGCGGAATCCGCTGAAGGCTGCCGTCTGATCGAATCCTTGGGGACGATTGTTGGGATCGTCATTGATCCGAATATCCCCAGTCACCTGGCCGTTGGCGTCGATAGAACCTTGCACACGATGTCCGCTTGTGGTGGTAAGAAATCCTTGGCTATCTACCTGAAAATTCCCAGCGCGAGTGGCCATGAGAGTGTCGCTTCCGGCTTCTTTGACTGAGAAAAAGCCGTCTCCAAGGATCGCGAAATCGGTTTGACGACCTGTTTCGGTGAGTGTCCCAGAAGAGAAGAGATTGCGGACGGATGCGGATTTAACGCCTGAACCAACCTGTGAAACCGAGCCGGATGTGCCATCAGTACTACCGCCATTGATGGCCTGACTGAATGAGTCTGCGAAGTCTACACGAGCCGATTTGAACCCGGTCGTATTAACGTTGGCAATGTTGTTACCAATGACATCGATTTGATTTTGAAAGTTTCTGACGCCACTGACGCCTGATGCGAGTGATTTAAGCATAGAGTTCTCCTTCGGTAAGTGGTTGGACGATATCGGTGTTTTGAGTAGGGAGGGCGATCGCGAGTAGTTGGTTGAAATCGTATGGTTGACCGGCTACGATCAATCTCGGAACGCCGTCTTCGATTCTCACTTCGCTCACCGAGCCGCTCGCCGATCCGTCTTTGCCATTGAGGTTGACTTCTTGTCCGAGCATGGCATTTGCCTGGAGGAGACGTTGCTCTTGCCGCATGGCGGCGATATCTTCTTGGGTGGCTTTAGACTGTTCCAGCGAACTGATCTGCATGATCTGAGAGATGAATTCAGAGTCTTTCTTGGGATCCAGCGGATCTTGGGAACTGAGTTCAACGGTCAGGAGTTTAATGAAATCTTCTTGCCCAAGGTCCGATCCGAGACTTCGGTCTTTGGATTGAATTTCGGGGCTGCTCGCGCCGAAACTTGTTGTTGGAAAAATGCTGGTCATAACGTTTGTGTTTTCAAGGCGAATGGGAGTGTGGTTTCTTGCTGATAGATCAGGGTCTGCATCCATTCAAGCCCAGTAGACCTTCTCGTTTGATTCCGATTTGCTTCCGGATTGGAGGGGTTCGTCGGTTTCTGTTTTCCGTTCCGTGTGAGTGAAAGTCGGTGAGTGCTGCGTTAAGTTTTGACGGCCGCCTTGATTGGTTGAGCGTTCATCTGAGAGATTTGAATGATTGGAAGGGCGTTCTCGCGGATCTTCCAGTGTAATGTTTTGTTCGGCCAATCGTGCCTGGAGTTGGCTCCAGTTTGCCTTTAACCATTCAGTGTTCTTGGCATCTAGTTGGGCACTGACCATGATACCGTCACTGGTGTTCTGAAGCGAAAGGGTAATTGTCGTTTTAGAGTCAGGGCGAATTTCTGCTGTCAGCGAGTCGTGACTGAAGCGTTTCAGGGAAATCGCCTGTTCTTTGATGAGATTGTGAATCTGATCAACATTCGACTGAACCGTTGTTGGGGGAACGAGTTTCTGAGAGAAATTGGATTCTGTGCCGGTAGCGACCGTCGAGAATGATGGGGTTCCGGCGAGCGTTGGGAGTCCCTCTGTATTTCGGTTTTCTATGCTCGCTGGACGTGGCCCCGTGTTTGCTTGAACCCCCTGTTCTACGGGAGACACAGCTCGTGGGAGAACCGGAGTCTCTTTCAGATGGGTGCTAGGCAAGTTTCGATTCATTTCTTTCGTCGAACCGATCGTTGCGCTCTCATGAGACGCTCGAATGGGACGGTTCTCTACCTGTTGAGCAGGCCGTATGCCAGACCGGGGTGTGAGATCTTGATTGCTCTGAAATGTTGGTTTTTCCAAGGATTGTAAGCTTTTTTTCTCAATCTCCGAGGAACGTGTCGGTTTTTCAAGGTGAGGCAGATCGAGTGTTTCCTGCCTGCTGCTTCGTCCTTGGTGGGCAAGAATTTCCTGTCGGAGGGGGGCGTCGGATGCTGATTCAAGCGAAGCGGGACTTTTGCTCGGAGGTGTCTGGGCTGGAGGTGGTTTGGGAGTCTGGTGCGATTCTTCCTCTGTTAAAGAGCTTATTGCCACGGGGCTCTTGGAATTCGAGCGCTGGATTGGTGAGGTTTCTTCATTGGCGTTGGAACCCGGTTGCCTTGGGATGCTCTTTGTCGGTGTTACCGGATTGCCGTTTGAGGGAGGGGAGAGTTTAGTGAGCGGGGCCCCTACAAGTCCAGCGAGTGGCGTCTCTGTCTCTTTGGGAAGTTCCCGGGAGGCTATCGATTGAGGCGGGTTAGCATTCGAGTTTCGTTGCTTTGGGGGCTCAGAATCCTGATCGCTTTGTTCGATGAAGATCTGTTCGGGAGTAGCAGATGATAAGGCTTCAGTCTCCGCTAGATTTGATAGCCCTTTGGTCCCGGCAAGGAAGCTCGTGTCGCTTGTTTCGGTGGGAACTTCAGCCCGTGAAGTGTTTGGGGGCATGAATGATTCGAAGGATTCACTTTCTTCGGCTGGTAACGCTTCTGAATCGGGGGTGCGTTCTTCAGATACCTCTGGCGAGATAGAAGAAAGGCCAAAACTACCGGATGCGTTCGAGGACGAGGTCGAGAGGGGTGGCGATATCATAAACGGCAGGGCTTTGATGGGAACGCGGTGCGTTATCGCCGCTCATGTATTGCTTGGCAGGATGATGTTGTGATACTGATCGAGGATTTTGTGAACTCGTTTCAGTTTTTGATCATCGCCGGCAAGCCATACTTTTATGATGGCGCTTACTTCCGATTGTTTGAGAAATTTGAAGATCTTAGCAATCCGTCGATCCTCTAGCTCGTAGAGCATCTTGGCCGCATCTTTGGGTTCCATCTGCTTGTAAACGGTGACAATCTCTTTCATGTTCGCCGCTTCCTCTGCCTCGACTCGGGAAAAGAGGGAGTCGATCTCGGTTTGTATGGATTCGACCCAATTCGTAACACCGGCTAGCTCTCGTTTCTCAGTGGCGATTTGTTCCGCGACTTTTTCGAGATCGGCCTCTCTTTGATCCAATTCACGTTGCTTGTCCTTAAGTTGACGGGAGAGTTCGTCGATGTCTGGGTTAATATAGTTCCATGAAGCGAGATCGATAGGGCGCCTTTTTTCGGGCTGCTCGTGTGGTGTCGTTGTTTTCGCAGGGCGCAATTGTTCTCCGACCCCAATCATTAGCCCCGTCGTTGTGATAAGAAAGCTGGTCGAGCCTGCTGCAGCGATGAGCCAGCCGGATTTGAGAAGTTTCTTCATTTTCTTAGTAGCGTTGTCGTGGGCCCTGACCGGCGAGTCCGTCTAGTTCGATTTGTTCGAGTCGCTCGAATTCGGTTCGATGGATTCGTTCTCGTTGGGAACGGTAAGATTCGAGAGATTTTCGGGCTTGGCGGCGTTCCTTCAGTTCGCCGCCGAGACGGGCCACGTTCGTTTCAGCCTGATTGATGGCCTCTTCCGCGTCGCTGATTTTTTCTTCGATGTATTTCCAACCTGATTGCGTTTGGGTCAACGAGAGAGAGTGGGGCTCGTTTTGGAGGTGCTCTTGGTGCGTTCTCCACTCGTCTGTCAGTCGTTTCTTGAGCAAGATGGCGTTGGCCTTGGCTTTTGAGAGTTCCGATACTGCGGCTGCGTATTGCGCGAGCACGGTATTCTCATCGTGCCTTTTGAGGCTCAGAATGTTGTCGAGAGGAAATTCGAAGCGCTTCATACAGGTTTAACTAGATGGCCGGTGCTGGTTGTGCCCCGACGATTGAATGTAGTTGTTGGAGGGCCTCGATGGATCGGACCCCTTCGGTGACGGACTGTTTTAGAAAGCCCTGTAGCTTGGGGAAGAGTGCCATCGCATGGTCAATCTCGAGGTTGGATCCTGGCTTATAAACGCCGAGCCGAATGACTTCTTGATTCTTGTGATACGTGGCGAGAGTCTTTCGTGCTGATGCCAGCATAGTGAGATCTTCGGGCCGGGTCAGTTCCTTCGAAAGCCGGCTAATACTTTGAAGGATATCAATCGCGGGATACTGCCCTTCAAAGGCAAGTTGACGGTTGAGGACGATGTGACCATCGAGAATGGACCGAACCGTGTCTGCGATCGGATCTGACATATCATCTCCCTCAACCAAGACAGTGAACAATCCAGTGATCGCACCTTGGCGTCCACAGCCGGCGCGTTCTAGTAACTGAGGGAGAACGGCGAAGACAGAGGGCGTGTAGCCTTTGGTCGCGGGAAGTTCTCCAACAGAGAGCCCTAGTTCTCTTTGAGCCATGGCAAATCGTGTGACGGAGTCCATCATTAGGAGAACACTCTTACCCTCGTTTCGAAACTGTTCGGCGATTGACATCGCCGCATAGGCACCCTTGAGCCGCATGATCGGTGGTTCGTCGGAGGTGGCTACGACCACGACAGAACGCGCACGTGCTTCTGGACTCATTTCGTTTTCAATGAATTCACGAACCTCTCTCCCACGTTCGCCTATGAGAGCAATGACGACGGCATCGGCTTCGGAGTGCCCAGCCATCATCCCCAATAGGGTCGATTTGCCTACGCCACTGCCCGCGAAAATGCCCATTCGTTGACCGATGCCACAGGGGATGAAGGTGTCGATTGCCTTGATTCCTGTGGAGAAATTCCGATTGATCGGTTTTCGATGCAAGGGATGGGGAGGAGCCGACTTAAAGCTAACCTGGTCTTGAAACCGAAGAGGCCCTTTGTCGTCAATAGGTGCACCGAGTGCGTTGAGAACTCGACCTTGGAGAGCCTTGCCGACGGGAACTTGAAGCGGTCGCCCTTGCGTCATCACTTGGCTGCCAGGGTGAAGTCCTTCAGGGTCTTCGTAGGGCATTAGCAGCGTGGTGTTTCCACGGAAACCAATGACTTCTGCAGTGAATTGCTTGCCTCCTCGAGAGCTTTCGATGTGGCACACATCACCGAGTGATGCCATGGGGCCTTTGGATTCAATGACTAGCCCTGTGACCTGGTCGATGGTGCCGTAGGCCGTGATGGGGCGGCAGTGTTTGAGTTTCTTCGAGAGGCCTTTCAAGTGGGAAACGATGGCCTGGTTCTCGTTCTTAAAATGAAGTGGCATCATCGTATACTTGCTCGGATTCTCTTGGTTATGCCGCCAAGCTTGGACCGGTGAGGAGACTGTTGATTTGGGCTGTCTTGGATTCGATGGTGGCGTCAATGCGACCGAAATCTGTCTCTACCTGGCACCCTCCACGAGTCAATTGAGACGAGGTTTTGTAGATGATATCTTGACTGTGTCCGGACTCTTGTCCGAGTGCTTGGCTGGTATCCTGGATCAGTTCGAGATCGTCTGGATGCAGTGTGATGACGATCTTGCTGGATCCGTGGATTCCTGCTAGAGCCTCCCTAACGAGCGTTTCGATTCTCTCCTCCGTAACGGGGCAAGTGCTCACAAATTTTTGGGCGACACAAAGAGCCAAGTCTTTAACGGCAGATTCGGCATCTCTGAGCATCTCGGGAACGGCTTTGGTTAGCGCATGTAGAATTCGTTGGGTTTCCGCCTGTTTCTTGAGTGCTTCAGCGTGCTGAACGGATCTAAGGGCTGCCGCTTCCTGTCGACGCCCTTGTTCAAACGAATGCTGGCAGGCGTGAGCAAGATGCTCCTCGATGGCCGTTTGATGATCGCTGGCTGCTTCGATGGTGATCTCGGTGACTCCTTGTGGGAGGGTGATCGAGAGTTGATTATCGGATGCTTCCACTGCCATTTCCTCGTAGTGATGAGAGATCGATTTCTTCGTTGGCTTCCATTTGGCGGACGATCGCAATGATCTGCATTTGCGCTTCTTCCACGTCGGCCAATTTTACGGGGCCGGCGAACTCGAGTTCCTCTTCTACTGCCTCGGCGGCCCGTTTTGAGAGACAGGAAAGGAGGAGCATTCGCAGGCGATCCGAGGCGGTCTTTAGTGCGATCGCTAGCTTGTTCATATCGACATCTCGAAGAATCTTCTGAATATCTCCTGCCTCGAGTGCGACGAGATCCTCAAAGGTGAACATCTTTTGCTTGATTGCCTGGCTGAGCTCAGCGTTTTTTTCCTCCAGTTTGGAGAGGAGACTCTTGCTGAGACTCTTATCCATCGAATTCAGAATGTCGGCGGCTGGTTTGATGCCACCGGACCGGCTTACCGAAACGGGAGGCGCATTCCCGGCCCGTGCCAGGACGACCTCAACGACAGATTCCATCACCTCGCTCGAAGTGGGAGAAAGCGTGGCCAGTCGCTCAACGACGATAGCCCGTTTATCCGGGTCCAGCATCGAGAGAATTCTGGAAGCGGAATCCGGTGAGAGATAGCTGATGAGTAGGGCGATGGTTTGATTCTGCTCCTGTTTGATTAAATTAAAGAGCTGCCGGGGTTCCATTTCAACGATGCGCTGAATCGCTCCTGGGGCTGTGGGGGTTGGAGAAATGCGACCAAGGATATCAGCTGCCTTGAACATTCCGACCGATTTTTCAAGCGTGCTTCTAGCGAGCTCAACGCTTCCGCAAACGGCGGTGCTCGCGTGGACGGCGAGTGAGGAGAATTCAGACAGGATCTCTCTTTGTTCCCTTGCATTGAGGAGAGAGAGTCGGGACATCTCTTCCGCTACAAAGCCGACTTCTTCTTCGCCCATGAGTTTGAAGACATTGGATGAAGTCTCGGGGCCTAGCATCACCAGCAACGCCGCAAGTTTCTGGAAGCGTGACATGTCTGGAACCCGAGTGCTGAGGTTGCTGACATAGCTGCGTTCTTCGGCGCTTGTCGGCGTCTTTGCTGAAGCGACAAGGCTCACTGCGTCCGCGCTTGATTGAGGGTCAATTGTTGCCGTTGTCATCGTCTTCATGCAGCCAGGATCGAATGGCTCGAGTCATGTTGTCTGGGTTTTCTCTGAACAGACGGTTGAGGACGTCCGTGCTGAGGTGTCGACTCGACTCTTCCGGGATGATCAATTCGTCATCGCCGCCTAGCGATTCTCCTGGCGTTGTCCCGACCGCTCGGGGGAGAGGGTTGCCATCGATGTCGATGGATTTGGCGTAGTCTTCGAGAGAGAGACCGACGGGGACAGATTTGTCGTTGTGAGCGATGAGCTTTTTACTGAAGACCCGGAGGACGGCTAGGCCCAAGATGGCGAAAACAAAGGGTTGACCGATATTAATCCAATCCTGAACCGATCCGCCGGGGCCGATCAGATGCGGCTCAGCAATTGGATCGGGTTGATTGAAGGCGATCTGCTCCACCGAGAGATTGTCGACGATGTTGGTTATTCCCAGGGTTTTTGCGACGATTCGTTTGAGACTTTCGATTTCTTGGGCATCCCGATCGACAAAGACGGTATCGGCACCCTGGATCTCCTTCCTCTTAGAGACGAAAACAGCAGCGGTGAGAGACTTGATTCCTCCTGCCATCTGTACGATGTCATTGGTGGTGCTGCCAACGGCAAAACTGCTTTCCTTGATAATCTTGTCCGAACTATTGAGCTCAGGAATGGTTCCAACCGAATTGGTTTGGCTAATCGTGTTCGCTGCAACGCCAGGGGAGGCGGAATTACCGGCGCCACTCTGAGTGCTGGTGACCTCGCTGGTTTCTGTGGTGGAAAGGGGGACGGAATCTGGATTGTAGTCGATCTCCGTTCGTTTGACGGTATCGTAATTGATCTCGGCCGAGACGCGCACCACGGCTTGCCCGGGGCCGAGGACAGTCGTCAGCATATCTTGAGTTTTTTGCGTGAGATACTTTTCAAGTTGCCGACGTATCTCGAGCTGGCCACTTGTCTGACCGGTGACGAGATCAGAATCTCCGTCTCGGCTGAGAAGCTCGCCTTTGGCGTTCGTGACAGAGACATTATTGGGTGTTAAACCCTCAACGGCATTCGCCACGAGAAACTGAATTGCCCTGACCTGTCCTCCTCGTACGTCCGATACGTAGCTTGTTTTGATGAAGACGGATGCTGAGGACTGAATCTGATTGTCGACCAGGAGCCGATTCTCCGGGATGACGATCATGACCTCTGCTGATTCTATCCCATCCATTTGCCGAATCGTTCGCGTGAGTTCTCCCTGAACGGCGCGCATGTAGTTGACTCGTTGTTGCATATTCGAAAGCCCAAACGCTGGTCGATCGAAAATTTCAAGCCCGACATCGTCCCCTTTTTGTGGGATGCCCTCTGCCGCGAGATCGATTCTCAGCTTATGGACTGACTCCTGCGGAACATAAATCGACGTTCCGGCATTCTTGATTTCGAAATTAATCGAACGGTTCTCGAGGTGGGTGACAACCTTATTGGCTTCCTTTGGAGACAAGTTGCCATAGAGGATCGCGTAGGATGGTTTACTCGACCAATAGCCGAGACTGAGGAGTCCCAGCAAGACGGCTGCCCCCGAGAATCCAATCGTAATTCGTTGATTAACGCCGAGGGTACCCCATGTTCGGAGGAGTTCCTTCGCTAGTCTTTCGATGCTTTCCTTCATTCCCTTATTCGGTAAAACGTCGATACGTTAAATCTGCATCCGCATGAGTTCCTGATATGATTCCAGGAGTTTATTTCTGACCTCGACCATGAGTTGGAAGGAGACACTGGCTTCCTGGATAGCGATCATCGCTTGATGGATCGGGACGCCCTGATCGGTCATCATGCCATTGACTGCTGCCGCCGCGTTGGCCCCCTTTGTGGTCACGTCGGCGGCCAGACTACTGACTAATTGAGAAAAGCCTGTCCCTGCTTCCCCTGTTGCTCTCATCGGAGAGATGGGGAGGGCAGAGTTTGGTAAGTTCGGTAGTTCCTTAAGTCCGAGCTGCTGCATCATCGCCGCGTCCGGGAACTTGAGCCCATCCGGCGCCGCCTCGGAGGAAAACTGATAGGGGTTCTCCGCCGTCTTACTGGCGATACTCATCGCTTGGGCGAGGAGATTATTGGCTGATGAGACGGGTTCCATGAGCTCTGTCTAATTCTGGGTCGCTACTTCTTTCCGATTGATAGCGCTTCGTTTGCCATGGTTCGGGAAAACTTCATTGCCGCCACGTTGGCTTCATAGGCCCTGCTCGCCATCATGAGGTCGACCATCTCGCGGTTGATATCGACATTGGGATAGTGAACATAACCATCGGCAGAGGCATCGGGATGTTCGGGGTCAAAGACACGTTTGAAAGGTGACTTATCTTCCTCAATACGAGCCACTTGCACCGATTGAATTGCGTTTTGAGAATCTTGGAGAAGCGACTCGAACACGACCTGTTGACGTCGATAGGCTTCGCCACTTTCCGTTTTGGTGACGCGAGAGTTTGCGATATTCTGTGAGGCCACTTCCATGCGGATCCGCTCGGCATTCATCGCCGCCGCAGTACTCTCTGATCCTGGGAGTGTGATTGTCATAGTTTAGTTAGTTTGCTCTACTGAGGTCTGCCTGTGATTGCCAGTCGAAGCTTTGCGAGCGTTCCCGAAACCAATTGAGATTGTAGCTTGTGGGCGAGGGCATTCTGGTTCAGGGCGACGATCTCTTGTTCTATGTCGACCGTGTTTCCGTCCTTATTCTTACTCAGAGCGAGCTGATCGACCGTGATGTGCGGTTTGAGGCTCGCTATTTGGTGTTTATTGCCTTCCTTGAGAGCGCGGTCGAAGGCGGCCTTGAAGGCGGGAGCGGTGTCGACTCTCCGGTAACCTGGGGTCTCAACATTGGCCAGGTTGCTGGCGATGGCCTCATGTTTGAGACCGCTGGCATCCAATCCCTTTTTGGCCGCTATGTAGTTCGTTTGACTGAAGAGTGCTTCGATCATGGTATCTCGAGTTTGGAGAGCCCTCAGCAGCAGTCGTGCCATGGTTGAAAACAGCGTATATGCGGTGACTTTCAAGAGTGAAGGAGCTCTTGAGGCGGCAAAAACTTCCAGGGTGGAAGGAGCTGCCGGCAAACTCAGCCCCTATTGAATGATTCATGGCCAAAGCGAAACGTTCTCGGCTCTCTGGTTGTTGGTGACTTTTTTATTTCTTCTAAATTGGGGTGTTGCTTATTGGTAAGAAGTATTACGCTGTGTTATGGGTGTTTTTCTGGATTTCTTTGTATTTTTGGCTGTTTTAGCGTCTTTTTGTTGGAGCTCTGAACCTGAAATTATCGTGGATGAACTCCCGATCCACGACAGACGAATTCTCCATGAAAGGTGCCTAGGAACTGGGGACGAGGGTGCCTTGGCATGCCTGCTGCTTGCCGGTTGGCGACATGAATCTAATCGAGACTGAAGCACCCTCAAGACTCGCGGTTAAGGCAGACGATGTCTTTTCGTTCCCCCGGGGACTCCTGGGTTTCGAAAATATCAAACGGTATGTGCTCCTGAAGAATGAAGAAGAGGACCCGTTTATGTGGCTGCAGATGATTGACGATCCCTCGCTGGCGTTTTTGGTCGTGCCACCGTATCCGGTCTTTTCTGAATACAATCCGATTTTTGACCCTGAGGATTTCGCTCTACTAGGGATAGAACGGGAAGAGCAAGTGATGATGCTAACCATCGTGACCGTTGATGGCTCTGGAAATGCCACTGTGAATTTAAAGGGGCCGCTTGTGATTAACCGAGAAACGCAGCTTGGGGCACAATTGGTGTTGAAGAACGCCTCTGAGTACGGCGTGCAAGAGCCGCTGGCGACTACGGACAGCCGCAACAACAACTAAGGATAGGAATTTAATGCTAGTTCTGGCGCGTAAGATAAATGAGAGCCTGGTAATCGACGGGCGGATTGTGGTCCGAGTGGTAAAGGTCGATGGGGAGACGGTCAAGATTGGCATCGATGCGCCGAAGGACGTACCCATTTTTCGTAGTGAAATCTACGAGGAAATCGAGAAGAACAATCGTAATGCCTTGACCCAAAAAGGATCCAAGGGCGTGGAAATAGCGCTTACGGATTCGAAGAAGGGGAAGGGTAAGCGGACAACCAAAACCCACAACACGATGGACTCTGAAAAAGTGTCCTAGATACTGCTTTAGTTAAAGGAATCGTCAACAAAGGAAGGTATACTTATGTCAATGGTAATCAACTCAAACGTCGCTGCGATGCAAGCGTCGGGGCAATTGCGGGGAAATCAAGATGCGTTAACACGGTCGTTGAATCGGCTCAGTTCCGGTTCGAAAACGAATGATTCATCAGGAAACGCGGCAGATATTGCTGTTTCATTGAAACTCGATGCGCAGGTCGCACGGCTGACAGCAGCTGAGAACAATTTGGCAAGTGCCACTTCGTTCTCTCAAACCCAGGACGGGTATTTACGAAATATCGGCAAGGTGCTCGACCGCATGAGCGAACTGGCCATCCTGTCTCAGGATGTCATGAAACCTGACGAAGATCGGGCACTCTACGACAAAGAGTTCCAGCAATTGGGATCGTTCATCACCGATACTGCCACGAAAGACTTCAACGGGGTGAGCCTATTCACCACCGATGCTCTGGCGGTGACGATTGATTCGGATGGTAATACGTTTTCAATGACCGGGATCGATCTGGCGTCAACGACCTATACTGATGTCACTTCGGGCGATGTGAAAACCACGACGGCGGCTATTGCTGCCTTGGGTAAGATCAAATCGGCAATCGGGCAACTAGGTAAGGACATCGCTCAGTTGGGATCGACTCAGGCACGGCTCGATTCAACCTCTCAGAATCTCGCGATTAGTAAGATGAATCTAAGTGCTGCGAGCTCCAAAATTAAGGACGTTGACGTGGCCGCAGAGTCGACCGAGTTTGCCAAATACAATATCTTGGTACAATCGGGAACTGCGATGTTGGCTCAGGCTAACCAGTTGCCTCAGAACGTTTTAAGGCTTCTTCAGTAATAGTATTCGCTCTCACTATTGAGTCTCTGAAGGGGAGTATCGATAGCCATCGTTTGGCGTTCTCGATCCCTGTTCTGAACGTCTGACTCGAAATTAGATATGTCCATACTCTTGGCAAGGGAGCGGCATTGGCTGGAAACTGCGTTCTGATTGTGAACGCGATGCGTTAGGTAACATTCTATGTTCACGGTTCTTCATATCATTGAACGCTTGACGCTTGGCGGCGCCAGTCGGGCTCTCATCGGTCTTTCAAAATACTCTCGTCAGTACGGGAACTACCGTCATCGAGTGATCTCACTTCTGCCCGCGCAGCCTGAGGCGATCAGCATTGCTGCGGATGATGGTCTCGAGCTTGTTGAGGGGAGCGAGAAGTCGCTGATTGATGCGGAAGTCAGGGCTGCTGATATCGTTCAGATTCATTGGTGGAATGCACCTGTGTTGCAACGCCTGATGCGAGAGGGATTGCCCCCGAGTCGTCTCATGGTCTGGTGCCATGTGGTCGGTGACACGTCGCCGAATATCATCACACCAGCGTTGATCGACCACGCCGATGTCACGATTGCGTCGAATCCCTACACCCATCGAGAGACAAAGGTGTTCCAAAACCTGGCTCCGGAAACGTGGCGGAAGAAAACTGGAATGATCGTCGACCCGACCGATTTTGACAGGGTCAAGGACGTTCGTAAGAGACCTCACACTGGATTCAACGTGGGATACATAGGAACCGTTGGATACTACAAGATGCATCGGGATTTTGTTGAAATGTCCAGTGCTGTCTCAGTTCCTAATGTGAAATTCCTCGTGTGCGGTGGTGGTATTCAGGAGCAGTTACGAGCGGAAGCAGTGCAGCGAGATACTGCTTCGAAATTCGAATTTTTGGGGTATCAGGAGAATATTTCCGAGGTGATTAGCCAGCTTGATGTCTATGGCTATCCACTTTGTCCTGATACTTATGCATCAGGAGAACTGAACTTGCAGGAGGTTATGTACGCTGGGGTTACCCCGGTTGTGTTTCCCTATGGCGGGGTGCGCCGTCTTGTGTTGGATCAGTTCTCGGGACTTGTCGTGACCACGAATGAGGAATACCGACAAGCCATAGAATACTTGTATCATCACCCGGAAGAACGGCTGCGAATGGGGGAGAATGCGTCCGTCTATGCCCGGCAAATGTTTGGAGCCGAGCGGGCGGGGAAAGCGCTTAATAGTTTTTTTGATCGGATGTTGGAGGACGATAAACGTCGCCGGTTCGGTCTTGATCCTGCAGATCTTGGAGAGAGTATCTCAGTGTCCTCTGGGCTGTCTTATGGCGGGAGCCTCTTTGCTGAGTCGCTTGGCTCAGAGTCTAATCCTTTTCTCACTAGCTTGGATCCCTCGAATGGGAATGCTTGCCTCGCCGCAGACGAGTCTATTCAGGCGATGTCTCCAGTGGTTCATATCGCTGGGATCATGGAATATAGGAATCAGTATCCGCGAGATGCTTGGCTCTGCTATTGGTCCTCACTCGTGTTCTTTGGTCAAGGCCTGTGGGGACAGGCTCTTGAGGGGTTTAAGTTTGCTCTTGAGATGGGGATTGAACATTGGCGAGTTCACTGGTTTCTTGCCTTGGCTTCCCGACGATTGAATCGATTTGAAGAGGCACGGGAAGCATTGCTTAGAGTTCGTGCGTTGCAGCCTGAGTTTGCTCCTGCTCAAGAACTGTTGAACAGTGAAACCACTGGGGCGGCTGACTGTCCCTTTCCCGTTGTGAACGGCATCGATGATATGAGGCCTTTTGGGAGAGGGGAGGAATCATCCACACGCATTGACAAACTAAGCGAGGACAACGCTTTGGCGGTTCTGTCAGAGGCCAGTGACGCCCTCGAACGAGGTGAACTCGATCAACTTGATCAGCGTCTTGAGCGCATCCATGGCTTTCGGTTTTCAGAGGCGGGAAGCTTTGAGCGCTTGGGGCAGATCGAATTTAATCGGGGCCGTTTCTCCGATGCGGCGGAGACGCTAAAGGCAGGACTCCTAGAAGGATGTGATTCCGTCAAAGTGTTGACCCAATTGGCGGCTTGCTCGTTCGAGCTCGAGGAGATTGAGGAGTTTGAGTCGTATCTGACTCAGGCAATGGAACGAGACCCTTGTGATCCCTTGCCACACAAGTTCTTAGCTCATTTGAATGTGGGGCAGGGTTCCTATGTCGATGCCGCCAAAGGTTGCCGTGATATTTTGAGAGTGACGCCGGATGACATTGAAACACTTCGGTTGCTTTCGATTTGTTTTGAAAAAACCGGGGAGTTTGATTCTCAACTTGCCACTTACGATGAGATTCTGAGGCTACAACCCGGGGAGCCTGAGATTCAAAAGGCCCGTCAGGCCCTCGCTGAACGCCTTGTCTCAAACCAGGTTATGCCAACTCATTTAGAGAGAGAGCAGGGTGGAGGTAGTTCTCCATTGGTCAGTGCGATCGTTTCCACCTACAATGGCGAATCGTATATTGCTTCTTGTCTCGATGATTTGTTGGGGCAGTCGGCAATCGGGCTAATGGAGATCATCGTCGTCGATAGTGGGTCGGATGAAAACGAAGGCGAGATTGTAGCCCGGTATCAGGAGAGCCATCCTAGGATTCACTATATCAGGACGGAAACTCGGGAAACCCTGTACGCTGCCTGGAACCGAGCGCTTGAAGTTGCTCAAGGGCGTTATGTGTTTAATGCAAATACCGATGATAGTCGGCATCCGAAGGCGGTTGAGCGCTTTGTCGAAGCAATGGAGACCCATCCTGATGCAGCTCTCGCATACGCAGATTGTCATTGGACAGATCAGCCCAATGATGTGTTTTCTAAGGATGAGTTTCTACGGAAGGTTCGGTATCCTGATTACCATCCCGCATTGTCTCTTTTTTATTGTTACACCGGTTGTCTTCAGTTTTGGCGAACGAATGAGCTTCGTGTTCTGGACGGTTTTGAGGGGCGCTTCCATGCCGCTGGTGATTACGAGGTCTTGATGCGTCTCGCCAAGGCTCAGAAAAAAGTCGTTCATGTACCCGAGGTTCTCAGTCTATTCTATCAGAATACCTCGGGCTTGACTCAGCAATCGAACCGCTCGGCTCAAGAAGAGGGGGCTGCTCGCGATGTTTTTAGAAAGGAACTTGATGTAGGGGCTCTCTATGTGCTGCCCTCGGAACATTCTGCGGATGTGGCGAAGGCTTGGGTGGCCCTCGGGTGTTTTGCACATCACGTCAGAATCCCTTGGCATGATCATGATATCGGAGATGATGCCTTCGCGCTGGCCTGTTTTCAGAAAGCACTACTCCTCGATTCAGAGTGCGAAACGGCAGCTGGGAACCTGTGTTTTCTTCTATCGCAACATGGTCGCCCGGAAATTGGACGGCAATTTCTAATGGGGAAAGACGTGGGGTGGACGGAAACACGCTGGCGTCGGATCGAGGAGGGCGGGCTACAATGGGTCGATGTTGAGCTGCCGCTAAGGGGGATCGTTGCTGATCGAATTGAGCCGACGAAGGCATCGTCAAGCGATCTTTGTTCCGAATCACTCGATGAACCAGTCATTGCTCTGGGACGTGGCGTTCGTTGGAGTGCTCCGTTCTTCAATCCAAGTGGCTATGGCAGTGAAGCGTTAAATTTTGTCGCTCCCCTAGCGACATCCGGAGCATTGACGATAACCCACAATAGTACGATCGTTTCCCAGGACTTTGTCTCAGGTATGTTGCCGGACGACCGGCGGAGTCTAAATCAGTTGGTTCCGGGAAACAAACAGTCACCTCCCGAGATTTCAATCTGTCATGGGCCTGTATCCTGTTTTGAAGTTCAGCCGGATGCGCGATACCACATTGGCCGGACAATGTTCGAGACGGATCGGTTGCCTAAGGATTGGGTGCGGCAGTGCAACTTGATGGATGAAATCTGGGTGCCGACGGAGTTCAATCGCGAGACCTTCCTTCGGAGTGGGGTTGAGGCTCGAAAGATTGTTTTGATTCCCGGGGCAGTGGACGAAAATCATTTCGATCCGGGGCAGCATGAGCCCGCGGAATTGCCGAATCGTGCCAGGTTCAATTTCCTGAGTGTTTTTGAATGGATCTGGCGTAAGGGATGGGATGTGCTTCTCAAGGCCTATCTCCAAGAATTTGGCCCCGAGGATGATGTGTGCCTTTATCTTCGCTGTTATGAATGCAATTGTCCTGACGGTGATGCGAAGAAGCTCATGGCCTCTCGAGTGCTTGAGGTGGCTCAGAACCTTGGCATGGCAGAGGATCAGCTCCCGCGCATTGAGATCCTTGCGGATCAAGTGCCCTATGGGCAGCTGCCTTCTCTGTATCGCTCGGTTCAGTGCCTGGTAGCGCCGAGTCGGGGCGAGGGCTGGGGGCGACCTCATCATGAGGCAATGATGATGGGAGTTCCGGTGATTGCCACGAATTGGAGTGGCAATACGGAGTTTATGAATGAGGAGAATAGCTATCTCCTCGATTACGAATTGTCACCGGTTCGAGGGGTAGAGACGGCTTTTCAGATCTATGAGGGCCACGAATGGGCTGAGCCATCGGCAGAACACCTTCGAGAGCTGATGCGCCGAGCCTATAGTTCGCCTGATGAGGCAATGCGGAAGGGGGCAATGGCTAGGACACATGTCCTGAAGCATTTTAGTCGGGCAAGTGTGGCCCAGATCGTTTCGGAGAGGCTCAAGGCTATCGATCAGAAGCTTGATGGACCGGAACAGCGAATCCCTGTTCTGGATCGGGGCTCTCATTGTCACGATACCGAGCCTGCGGCCGGGAGTAGTCTCCTCAATTGGTCCGGACCTTACTCTGACCTTGGAAGTTTGGCACAGGTGAATCGTTTTCTAACGCAGGGAATGCACCGAATTCTCGGAAAAAAGTTGGTGTCCGTTGAACCGACGGCATTTGCTGTTGACGGTGTCAGTGCCGTTGCAAAGGATGGGAGGTCCTTAGTGCGGCAGGAAAAATCCAATGCCGCCGTGATTGTGAGGCATCAATGGCCACCCAATTTTGAAGCCCGAAAGGGGGACGGTGCACTGGTAGTTGTCCAGCCTTGGGAGTTTGGTGCGCTTCCAATCTCATGGGTTCAGGAGAGCGATCATGTCGATCAGTTTTGGGTCTATTCCGAATATGTTCGCCGTGTGTATGTGGATTCAGGGGTGGATCCTAGCAAAGTGAAAGTGTTGCCGCTTGGTACAGATACATCACTGTTTTCTTCAAAACGATCTCCTTGTGAATTGCCGACTAAGAAGCGCTTTAAGTTTCTGTTTGTCGGTGGAACGATTCCACGCAAGGGACCTGATGTCCTTCTTGCGGCCTATGGAAACGCGTTTTCCGCCGCCGATGATGTGACCTTGGTGATCAAAGATTTTGGAGGGAAAAGTGTCTATGCCGGGCAGACGTTTGAGGCGGAGATCAAGGCCTTTCGGGAACGACCGAATAGTCCTGAAATTGTTTATCTCGATGAGAGCCTGAGTGATGAAGAACTCGCAAGCCTCTATGTTTCCTGTGATTGTTTGGTGCATCCTTACCGTGGCGAAGGCTTTGCCTTGCCTGTTCTTGAAGCCATGGCCTCGGGATTGCCGGTAGTAGTGACCCGTGGTGGATCGGCCGATGACTTCACTCCTGAAGATTGTAGCTATGGGATTGAGGCAGTGCGCCGAAGCCTGGGGAGGGAAGTTGGAGGGATGCCACTGACCCGAGCAGGATGGTGGTTAGAGCCATCAGTGGAATCGCTCTCGTCGACGCTTCGCCATATTGTGATACATCCTGACGAGGCCAGCAAGAGAGGCCGGAAAGCGGAGGCGTTTGTGCGTGATGGATGGAGCTGGGATCACGCCGCGGAGCGGGCGGTTGCGCTTGCTGCGGAGCTCATCAAAGGTCGAGTGCCGACAGGGACCAAGAGAGTCTCCGTGAGGCGGCGGACTCAAGAGCTGATTTCATTGCCGATGTGTGCCAGGAAAGGAGATCTTTCTGGCGCGAGAGCCCTCTTCGGCAGAAACCGCTTTGGCGCTGCGTGGAACGCTGCTTGCAAGGAACTGTCCGAGCGACCCTTTCATCCTGAGGCCTATCTTCTCTTAGGAGAAATTGCTCTCAAAGCAGGGGATGGGCAGAAGGCCAGTGCTTGTTCCAAATTGCTTTCCAGCATGGTGCCCAATTGGTCGGGCGCTAAACAGTTTGCTCGAAAACTCAACAAGCGCAAGGGACGTCAACGTCAGCGAGAGGACCTTGGAGCGGTTCCGATGCCCTCTGAAGAGCAGCGTATTTCGGTGTGTCTGATCGTCAAAAACGAGGCTCAGTACCTTGGGCAATGTCTCGAAAGTGTGAAATCGTTTGCCTTCGAAATGGTTGTGCTCGATACGGGATCGACCGATGAGACGGTTGAGATCGCGGAGCGTTGTGGTGCTCGGGTTTATCGGTCCGAATGGGCGGATGATTTTAGTAAGGCGCGGAACGAAGCCTTGAATCATGTGTCCGGTGATTGGATTCTCATTCTTGATGCCGATGAAATCGTTTCGCCTGAGGGTGTGCGCCATCTCAGGCGTGAGGTAGGCGATCGCCGTGCTATCGGTTATCGATTGCCGTTGAGGAACGAAGGTTCTGATGAGCAGGGGCAAGCTTACGTGCCACGTCTCTTTCGCAACGCGCCTGGCTTATTCTATATCGGGAGAATCCATGAACAGGTCTTCACCAGTATTGAAGTTCGTCGACGGCAATGGAACCTCGAGAACCGTCTCGGTGAGACTCAGATTGTCCACTTTGGCTACACCGCAGAAATGACGAGTGACCGCGACAAGGTTGCTCGCAATCTTCGACTGCTCCGTTTGGCCGTTGAAGAGCTCCCGGGTGACTCGAACTTGCTGATGAACCTTGGTCTGGAACTTTCCCGATCTGGCCGGGAATCAGAAGCGCTTGGTCGCTACCGGGAGGCGTTCGACGCTATGATAGCGACTCCAGAGCGCGATGTGGTTCCAGAACTTCGAGAATCATTGCTGACTCAATTTACCTCCGCTCTAATTCGAAATCAGAGATTTCCCGAGGCTCGAGATGTCTTCTCGCATCAGCGGGTATCTGACTCGGCGATGACAGCTTCCTTGCAGTTTCTGAAGGGGCTTGCCCTGATGCGGACCGGCGCTTTCGAGGAGGGTGTTGCAGCCTTTCGAAGCTGCGTTGAGATTCGCGATAAGGCGACATTCTCAAATGGATATGCCGAGGCGTATGGTCCTGCTCCTTTCCATTGTGAAGCCCTTTGTCTTCAGAAACTTGGTCGCCATGATGAGGCGTTTCGAGTATTCGAAAAGGCCGTCGAATCCCCCGATGTCCCGTGGCTTATCGTCAAGGACTTTGCGGTGTATTTGAATCGTGAAGAAAAGGTCTTGGAGGCGTTGACGCTTCTACATTCCAAGCTTGCTCAGTTTCGGGAAGACCTTCCCTTTTGGTTGCTTGGAGCTCGAATCGCTCTCGATAGCGACGCGAGCTGTGAGTATGCCCTCGATTGGATCGGCGAGGGAATCGGCCACCTAGGGGAGCATTCGGCTCTGATGATCGAATACGTGAAAGCGCTTCTGTTGAACGATAAGACGGCGCTCCCGGAAGGTTGGGGCAAGATGATCGAACCCGCTTGTGAATCAGCTGCAAGTTGGTCGGTGCGCCTGGTTGGGAGCATGTTGGAAGGGCGGGCTGTAGAGGGGATCATTCCCGTGGCTGAGCGGGAACTCAGTTTTGAGGTGGTCCGTTTGTATCGACGTTTGCTTACGTGCAACGCCCTGAAAGTCGTTGTTCAAATCAATGAGCGCTTTTCTCTCATTGAGAACGTGGCGCCGACGGCGGCACGCTTAATGCGGGATGCGGTGGATGAAGCCAACACACTGCCGGCTTAGGATGACCCTGATGATTGAACGTTGTTTGCTCCTCCTGTTGGTCTGCTTGTTATGTGCTTGCGGAGGGAGTGTGGATCCTGCCGCCGAACCAGCCAAGGCACTAACGTTTGAGCAGCGGCTTCGCTTGGCCGAAGAAGGTGATGCGGAGGCCCAAAACCAAGTTGCGGTTTCATTCCTTGAAGGAATGGGCGTTGAGCGGGATCTTGAGCGAGCAATCTTCTGGTTTCAAGAGTCCGCTGATAGGGACCATTCACCAGCCTTGTATAATCTTGGAATCCTTTATCAGGAAGGCAAGTTTGTGGCTCAAGATCATGAGCGGGCGTTTGGATACTTTCTTAATGCAGGTCGGCGAGGCTTGCCTGAAGCACAGATGAGTTTGGGCTGGCTGTATGAAGGGGGATTGGGAACCGTGAAGGACCTTTCAGAGGCTGTGTATTGGTATCAGCGGGCTGCGACGTATGGAAAAGCGGCCGATCGTTCGCGATCTTACTACGAAAAGAATCTCCTAGGGCACCGAGATCAGCAGTACCTTTATGGCAATATGGATGCGCAGTTCTTACTGGGTAAGTTGTTTGAAGAGGGCAATGAGGAAGTGGCTCCAGACCTCGAGATGGCGGTTGAATGGTATGAGGATGCGGCGGTACGTGGCGACGGTGCCTCCGCCAGTCGCTTGGCAATCTTGTTGGGCTTGAAGGGACGTCCGCGAACGGATCGTCTTATGGGGTATGCCTGGGCGAAGGTGGCCGTAGAATCTCGAATTATGGAGAACGCCGAGCAGTTGCTGGCGTCGATTGAAAAAACGCTTTCTACGGCCGAGCGGGCGACCGCCGAAGTCCAATCCCAAAAACTGCTCGACCTAATCGATTACAATCGAGCTAACCTCTAGCCGCCTGGAACCGAGGCTTTCATCGTGAGGCCCTGTTTCTTTCTTTCCGCTTCCTTGTATTCTGTCACGAGGGCGTCACCAACTCCTCATCCTCTCCGTCTCGGACCAGAGGCGGAAGAAAGTGACAGCGAAAAGGGGTATTTCTTGCCGAGTTTCTTGGCTGTCTCTTATACACATCTGACGCTGCCGACGAGCGATCTAGTG
>OJGU01000415.1_pt1 | contig 25840 bp, 21 predicted proteins | sample 1594741 | NCBI WGS metagenome assembly OJGU01 (sample SAMN05416841, study PRJEB24817) | seawater metagenome | isolation source: Sea water | place: Canada:Atlantic | collected 2013-07
CTACACTAGATCGCTCGTCGGCAGCGTCAGATGTGTATAAGAGACAGCAAATAGATTGATCTCCCAGTACCTCCCACCCATCATCCTTGAGTTCAACAATCCAGTAACGATCATTCTGTCATGCGCCCTAGCTTTTCTTCTCGATGTCAGTCCTATCTCAACGGTTTGCTCGGCCTTTCGTTGACGATCACACTGTCAGCCACTCCTCAAGCAGCCGACATCGAACCTCAAGCGACCGATGTCAACACGCTTAAGGTCATTCCCGGATTCGAGGTCGAACTGCTCTACTCGGTGCCCAAAGAGAGCCAAGGCTCATGGGTTTCCATGACAGTCGATCCCAAGGGACGACTAATTGTATCTGATCAATATGGGGGCCTCTATCGAGTCACGCCACCACCGACCGGCGGCGATCCCAAGGCCACGGTCGTTGAACCGCTCGGAATCGAATTGGGTCAAGCCCAAGGACTCCTCTACGCCTTCGACAGTCTCTACGTCATGGTCGCCAACAAAGGCGCCTACACTGGGAGAGGACTCTATCGAGTCTTCGATACCAACAACGACGACCAATTCGATAAAATCCAGCATCTTCGCCCCTTAGAGGGAGGCGGCGAACACGGACCGCACGCCATTGTCCCGGCACCCGATGGAAAAAGCCTCTACATCGTCATCGGCAATCAAACGAAACTCACCGAGATCAGCGGTTCCAAGGTCCCTCAAGTCTGGGAAGAAGATCAAATCCTACCGCGGGCCTACGGTAACGGCTTCATGAAAGGCGTCCCGGCTCCAGGCGGGATCATCTATCAAATCGATCCCGAAGGTAAGGACTGGGAAATCATCGCCACCGGATTTCGCAACGAATACGATGCAGCCGTCAACCGCCACGGAGAACTCTTTACCTTTGATGCGGATATGGAGTGGGACATGAATACACCCTGGTATCGCCCCACAAGAATCTGCCACGTTGTGAGTGGTGCCGAATTCGGATGGCGCAACGGTTCCGGCAAATGGCCTGCTTATTATCCAGACAGTGTCCCGGCCACCGTCGATATCGGGCCCGGATCTCCCACAGGCATCACATTCGGCTACGGGGCAAGCTTTCCCGCTAAATACCAAGAGGCGCTATTCGTTAGCGACTGGAGCTATGGAAAGCTCTACGCTGTACACTTAAGCCCAGACGGCGCGAGCTACACCGCCACCTTCGAAGAATTTATCGGTGGCTCCCCGCTCCCGCTGACTGATATCCTAGTGAATCCTAATGACGGTGCCCTCTATTTCGCCATAGGAGGTCGACGCACAAAATCCGGGCTTTATCGCGTTACCTACCAGGGAGCTGACTCGACCGAAAGCGCCAAACCCACTCAATTGGGAGCGAACGCACGAAATATTCGCAAGCAGCTCGAATCGTTTCATGGCCGCAAAGACCCTCACGCCGTCAAGGAAGCGTGGCCTTATCTTGGGCATTCCGACCGTTTTCTTCGCTACGCCGCTCGAGTCGCCATCGAACACCAAGACCCCATCGAATGGCAAAGCCGGGTGTTGACTGAAGGGAACCCTGAGGCTCTGATCAACGGCGCAATCGCTCTTGCCAGAATGGGTGCGAAATCAAATCGCCCCCAGCTCCTTCGAACCTTAAATCAAATCCCAAACACAGCACTCGATACAGCCCAACGGATCCGGCTCCTCCGCGCCTATGGCCTTGTCATCATGCGGCTTGGGGCTCCATCCGCCGATGAAACGAAGGCCTTGACCCAACGCCTTGAAGGGTTCTTCCCCAGTAAAGATCGCTATTTAAACGCTGAACTTTGCAAACTATTAGTCAATCTCCAGTCCCCCAGCATTGCGGCGACCGGCGTGGCCCTCTTGGAAGGAGCGCCCTCACAAGAAGAACAAATCGACTACGCCATGTCTCTCCGCCATCTCACCACAGGCTGGACCAGTGAGCTGCGCCATCGATATTTCGCTTGGTTTAACCGAGCAGCCAGCTACCGAGGCGGAGCGAGCTTCAAAAAATTCGTCGATTATATCAAAAAGGACGCCCTCGAACAGGTCCCCGCCGAGGAAAAGGAGGCGATTACCGCACTCCTTAGCAATGCCACGCCGCCAAGTTCCCCTCTTGCGGCCATCGGCGCCCGCTCTTTCGTGAAGGAGTGGACACTCGAAGAATTGAGTCCCATCTTGGACAATGGGCTTAAAAAGCGCGACTTCGATCGAGGAAGAAAGCTCTTTGGAGAAGTTGCCTGCTTCGCCTGCCACCGATTCTCAAACGAAGGGGGCTCCTTGGGTCCGGATCTTACCGGCGTGGCCGGCCGTTTTAGCCCACGGGATTTGATCGAATCGATTCTCGATCCCAACAAAGAGATCAGTGATCAGTACGCCCCGATCGTCGTCACCACCACCGAAGGCGAGCAGGTAACTGGCCGCATCATGAATCTCAGCGGAGACAATCTCATGATCAACGTCAACATGTTCAATCCGAACGAAATCGAGAGTGTGGATCGCAAGACAGTGGAATCGATCGAACCCTCTAAGATTTCAATGATGCCAGAGGGGCTCCTGAATCTTCTCAACGAAGAGGAAGTCCTCGATCTCCTGGCCTACCTCCTGTCTCGTGGCAATTCGGATGACGCCATGTTCCAAGAATAGTCCCCAATTTAGGGTCGGCAGCCGCACAATCCAGAATGGGTGAGATTCACATGCCCCCTCCCGAAGACGGGGGAAAAGCGATAGCGTCGCTCTCGCACTCTAAAAAACGATCGTCGATTCGAGCCTTTTTTGAAACGCCGAAACCTCGATACAGCCTTCAGAACGAAGGAACGAGCCGAAGCAGACCTCGGCGACACGTCGGGGATCTAGGCCCTCGTCTTATTGAATGGTGTGATTCCGCCCGAACGGCGGTCAGCGCCCGAATCGTTCTAGCGTTGCTCTCGTAAGAGTCCTCAAATGAAACTTGGCACTCCCTGGCAGTTTTCGTTACCGTTGCCCTTCATGAAATTGGTTCGATGGATTCCCATCGCATGCTTCATAATCACGTACGCCCTGCCGTACCTCCAGGCCCAGGAGAATATCGAATGGGAAATCAATGCCTTACATAAGGAAGGAGGCGCTGTTTCGTGGCAACCGGATACCGGCATTGCGACCGCGATCAACGGCGTCGTTGTCAAATACAAGGACCCAATTGAAGGCGAAGCAGTGTTGCAAGCAGATCGAGTCACCCTGGATCAAATCTCCGGCCAAGTCACCGCCGAAGGGTCCGTCACGCTCAATCGAGACGGGCAGGCATGGAGCGGAGAGCAGTTGAGCTACAATTTTATCACCGAATCCATGGGTGCGAGCGACTACCGCACCGGCAAGGCACCCTTTTTTGCCGCCGGAACCCTGGTGGAAGGCGCGGCAGGGTCAAGCAGCTACACGGCTCAAAACGCCGTCCTTACCACAGACGATTCCAAAGCTCCGAATCACCGTATTCGCGCCAAACGAATTAAGATCGTCCCGGGGCAATATTTTAGCGCCCGAAACGCCACCGTCTACCTGGGCAAGGTTCCCATCATGTTCTTTCCTTACATGAAGGCAAATCTCGATCGCAAAGGAAATCACTGGTCGCTAACGCCAGGGTATCGTTCACGATTTGGCGGTTTTCTCCTCTCGACCTACCAATACCAAGCACTCAGCAATCTGACGGCGGATCTGCACTTTGACTACCGCACCAAACGGGGTGTTGGGCTCGGCCCGGATTTAAGCTACGACCTCGGTCGCTTCGGCACGGGCAAGACCGAGACCTACTACCTCAACGATGATATTCCAGGACTGGATTCCCTCGGCACTCCGATCACCGACAATCGATTCCGTTTCCAGGTCAATCACCGAGTGACGATTCGAACCAATATCACAGCAAAACTATCGTTCAACAAACTCAGCGACCCCAATATCAATCGCGACTTCTTTGAAGCAGAATATCGACGCAACACCCAACCCCGTTCATTCCTTGAGATCGAGCAACTCGGACCAAATTTCTCGCTTGCACTCTTAGCACAGCCTCGGGTCAACGACTTCTATGAACGCATTGAACGCTTGCCAGAAGTGAAGCTGAGTGCCTTCCGTCAACAGCTGGGCAACTCACCGCTCTACTACGAAAGCGAATCCTCCGCTGGCTACCTCGGGCACCAATTCATGAACAACATTAGCAATGATTTCTTTGCGACCCGTGTTGACACTTGGCATCAGTTAGTCGTCCCGCATACGTTTTTCGGTTGGCTGAACGTCGTGCCCCGCATTGGAGGAAGATCGACCTACTACACCGAGGCGGACGGCAACGGCCAAACGCTGGTTGAAGAACGTCGGAACGTCTTCAATACTGGGGTTGAAGCGAATTTCCGCGCCTCGAGAACCTACGGGAACGTCACCAATCGTTTCTGGTCACTCAACGCTCTCCGCCATATCATCCAACCTTCATTCAACTACGTCTACGTCCCTCGCCCAAGCGCACTCCCTCCAGAGCTCCCGCAATTTGATAGTGAAATCCCGAGTCTCCGGTGGCTTCCCAACGAATATCCCTACTACAACTCAATCGACAGTATCGACGCTCAAAACGTGGTGCGACTAGGATTGAGGAATAAGCTACTCACCAAACGAGGAGCGGATGGCACCATTGACGAATTCGTCAATTGGAACGTCTTTACTGATCTCAGAATCGACCCTCGAGCGGATCAAACCGACTTCGGCGATTTTAACTCAGAGCTCGACCTGAAACCTCGCGACTGGCTCAATCTCCACTCCTATATGCGTTACAGCATTGATGAAAGCGAGTTTCGACTCGCGAACCATCGCCTCAGCATCTACCCCGATGATATCTGGAGCCTGTCCCTTGGGCATCTGTACTTGCGGGATGAACTCGACTACTGGGGCACCGGAAACAACGTGTTCTATAGCAGTCTTTATTATCGCTTCAACGAAAATTGGGGTGCCCGACTGAACCACCAATTCGAGGCTCGAGACGGCACCCTGGAAGAACAGTCCTACACGCTCTACCGAGATTTCCGCAGCTGGACCGGTGCCTTTAGTTTCCGGGTTCGTGACGAGCGTAACGCCCCGCAAGATTACACGGCAGCCGTGATCTTCTCCCTAAAAGCCTTTCCTCGTTTCGGCGTCGGCGAAGACACCTTACAGTCGTCACTCCTCTACGGCCGTTGATCCATCAATCCAAATGGGCTGAGTGAAGGCACCGTTCGCAGCGGTATCCCACACTTCCAAACGCACCCAGGTTCTTCCCGAAAGATCAAGCGACCGTCGGAAAGCTCCCTGCCCGAATTCACGCGTCTGTCCCAAATCGACCGTTTCTCGATAGACGTGTTGCCCATCTCCAGACACGATCTCGGCAAAGGCCAAGGGAAAAGTCCAATCAAGATCGAACTCGATGGATTGCCTCTCACCGGGTTTCAATCTCAGAGTCTCACCGCTTTCACAGGTTCCGGCCACGAATCGCTTGATCAGCACCTCACCGGTCGTGACAAAGAATCGACCTTCGCGTAGCGCTTGAAGCAAGGCGCCCCATCCCTGCTCAAAGTTTGGAAGCCGATCGAGGCGGACATAGTTCATGTTCATATGCCCATAGAGTTCATAGTTCGGCTCTACCTTAAAGACATCCACCTCACCGAGGACATACTTTCTCTCCCCCCAGTTGGCCATGTTATCGAGCAGATCAAGGACTCGGGTCCCTAAACGATTCACCGATAAATCTGCAGGCATCGCCTTCCAGGCCGCTCCGAGAAATCGTTCTGATTGAAAAAATGGTTGCTCACGATACCGGTCGGGATACCCGGTCGAGCCCTTGATTCGTGCGTGGGCCGTCCACATCAATCCTCCCTCTCGCTTCATCAGCTCGAACACATCATCGCGGCTTCCCACGTGATAGACCGTTCCGTGCCCTGCCACTTCCTGAGCAAAGGGAACCCCCTTGGGACGTTGAAGCACCCAATTCACCGGTCGAGGGAAGAAGCTCAACCAATGCCCCCCGAGATGGACATTAGGCTCTTCTCCCGGCAAGAGCAGAAACGAATCGTCTGACAATCGCTCACACTCGGCATGCATTAGATGGAGTTGATCTAATCGCTCCTTGGTGGGGAGCCGAGGTGTTCTCCCGTTGTGAAATTCGGCAAGGTGGACGATGTCAGCACCAATCCGTTTGAAGCTTTGAACAAACCCAGGCGATTCAAGCTCAGAGGGAACGTCGGCTCCCGCATTTCCTCCCGTCTGTTTCAAGTAATCAAGTGTGTGTTCAATGTGATAATGGCTGGTAAAACGCTGATACCCAGGCAGCGGTTCATAGCGATCACGACGGGTGTATCGAGCCACCTCGTCGATGGCATCTTTCCCCTTTCCTGGCGTGATATACCAATAGATCGATAAGCGCTGCTGAGATCTCGGAGGAGCATTGAACCAAGGCACGTAGCGGCGATCTCCCTCTAAGGGTTGTCGAATCCCAATGCTTGGTTGAAGGATCTGATTCCGATACCCGGGCCCATGCCAAACAAAACCGAAATTATCGGCAAAATCTAGGGGATAAAAAAACTGATGCGGAGGTGGAAACAAAGCCAGAGAGCCAAGCGCCCCTTCGGCAACGATCGTCCGATAACGAACAGAGCGGGACGAGGCAGCAAGGTTCTGTCGCTTCATCGTTCGTGTGAGACGATCTGAAGAATCGATCCAGACAGATTCTCGCCAGGACGGATCCGCACAGGTCACCCCGGCATCGTAGAGAATGGCGCGGGCATCGGCAGTCGTCGAGACAATCGCTTCAACTCGGACCAATGAACTTCCTGAAGAAAACGAAAACCGTAGCGTTCCCGAAAAATCTCCCCCGTTCACTTCCGCAAATTCCACGCTCGCCGTCCCGGACGTTGAGGTCACCCGGACGGATTCCAAGTCCAAACGCATGAGCGAGGTCTTTGATGGCTTGGCATGAACTTTATCGAAGAATATATTCCAACCGCGACGTTTCTCCAGATCCCGTTCACCTACGGTTAGGAGCGTCACCGGATTGATGTCACGGAGGATCACCATGGCTGGATCCAAGGCTCGCTCCATGGTTCCGACCGATTTCACCAAGGGAGCCCCGTTGAAGAGCGAAAAGACTAACTCACAGTAAATCCCCTGGCTCCCCCGCCAGCGTACGTTGAGGAGATTCGATCCCGATTCCACGCGGATTTCCGAGCTCGAATCATAGGCCGACAAGTCAAGCGGCACGGCACCGACGCCCGAAGTCTTGGTGGCGCAAAGGGACAAGAAGAGCCCCAACCAAGGAAGAAAACGAGAGTGTTTCATTAGAGAGATACCGTTCAGATAAACCTTGGCTCGTTCGAAGCTACCTCCCACAAGAGCTAGCGGCGGAGACATCACGTCAGGGGCTCTTACGCAGACTTCACTGCGCCCCCTTCACATTCATTTCAACGGCATACAACGAATCCATGGCCGTGATAAACAGGGTCTTCCGATCAATTCCGCCAAAGCAGACATTCGCCGTCCAACCTTCATTGACCGGAATCTCATCGATCTTGCTCCCGGACTTATTGAAGACTGTGACACCTTTGCCAGTCAGATAAAGATTGCCCTCTTCATCCAAGGTCATGCCATCAGACCCCATCGGAACAAACGGCTGCCGATTGCTTAGTTCACCATTGGCGCCGATCTCAAATACGAAGGTCTCCTTCCCGCTCAAGTCGGCAACATAGAGTTTCCGTCCATCAGGGGTTCCGACAATACCGTTAGGTCGGACAAAATCACCCGCAGCGATACCGAAGCCGGAACGATTCGGCGGCATATAGTAGACATTTTCTTTTTCGATCTGTTTGTCATTCCTCTCCCAGTAGTTTCGTTTGTAGAAAGGGTCGGTAAAATAGATCCCACCATTCGGGTCGACCCATAGATCGTTCGGACCATTGAGGAGCTTACCATCGAGATTCTCAACCAAGACGGTCACCTTTTTTTCCGGGGAGATGGACCACAGCTGATTCCGTTCATCCGCACAGGCGAGCAGATTTCCCTGGTGATCGAAGTAAAGCCCATTGGATCGCCCTGATGGTTGCAAGAAGGTTTCGAGTTTGCCTTCAATCGTCCAAACCATGATGCGATCATTGGGCTGGTCTGTGAAGTAAACGTTCCCCGCACGATCAGCGACCGGCCCTTCGGTGAATTCGAAACTATCCGCTAAAAGGGTCGGTGATGCCTTGGCCGCCCGAATGGCCGAAGCCGCACTGCCATAGCAGACTGACAAGGTTCCCAGAACGATTACCAGAACGTAGTTGGAGAGTCGTGAATTGCACATGATAATTAGAGGGGGAGGTTACTGGGAGGAGAGTCGCCACTCAACGTTTTAGAATAGGATACTCAGAGCCAGGGCGATACTTGGAACGTAAGAAAGCGATTAGTCAGCCAATCCGAATGCGCGATCCATATTGGCACTGATCTCCCTTAAACGAGCCTGCTTGCCTCCCCCAACTTCAGCAGCACACCAACCGTGAAAATTGATTTCTCTCAGAGCCTTGCGCACATCAGCAAAATCAAGATCGCCCGCTCCAATCTTGGTGAATTTGTCCTCTTCCCTAGAAAAGCCTTTGACATCCAATTTGATGATCCGTTTCCCGAGCGTACGAATCCAATCTCCCATCGAACCGTATTTCCAGTGATTGCCGATATCAAACTGCATCCCAACCCAGGGCGACTGGAATTCGTCCACGTAGCGAACAAATTTCTCGGCATTCTGGGTCCGGCCTCCTTCGTGATCGTAACAAAAATGATTCCACACATTTTCGATCGCGATGGATACGCCAAGTTCGGCAGCCAAAGGAATGGCCTTCGCAATGTTTTCAAGTGATCGAGGCCAAATGACATCTTCCGGTCCATCCTTCCCATGGCCCACGACCAGTAGCACCGTATGCCCTCCAACCGCCTTAGTTTGCCGCAAGCCCTCTTTCAAGGCCTCCAACGCTTTTGCTCGGACAGCGGCATCAGGATCGGTGTGCCGCACGTTCCAATGCCCCGCATTTACCGAGCCGTCCACCGGTAGGCCAGAGATCTTGATCGCCTTCTTGGTAGCGTTAATACTGATACCGGGCGCACTCAGCTCGACCCCATGAAAGCCTGCCGACTTCGCCGCCACGAATTTCTCGGTCAAGGTCGTCCCTTCACGGATCATCCCCAGCTTGAGGGTCTTAAGCAGTCTTCCCTTGAGCGGATCGCTGGAAGCGCCATAGGCGAGTAAGGGACAGGCAGCAGCAGCCAAGACCCCTGATTGAAGAAATTGCCGCCGGCTAAGTTCATTTCCGTTCATAGGCGTGTGCATGTTGAATGATTAATCGATAGTCCGCGGACGCCTCTTGAAATTATTCTGGCTGATACCCCTGCCACATCCAAACCAAGGTGTCGGCTAAGGTATGCTCAAAAACTCGACGATCACAATGCCGGGATGCCCGGCTAAAGACGTAGCGATAATCATAGCCCTTCGCCTTCAACGCCGCCGCCGTTCGCTCGTTGGCCATCACCCAATTGTGATAAGTATCCTCAGCTTGGGTGGCGCCGTTGTCGTTCTCGGAAACGTGGGTGAAAATCCTCAACGGTTTCTTGTCACTATTCTCGATCAGTTTCATGCTCGAATGATATTCCCAGGCTCCCAGGGGATAAGTCGCTTCTTCCGCCGCATCATCATCCTGCTGATCCACAAAGGTTCCCGAATAGGTAATCAAGCGACGAAAGAGATCAGGTCGAAACCACCCCATCGTGAGTGCTGCCGCCCCGCCTGAGCTACATCCCATTGTCGCCTTCCCCCAGGGATCACCTGTGAAAGCAATTCTCGGATAGGCTGATTTGATTTCTGGGTTACTGAGCACGGCTGGTAGCACTTCGGTTTCAATGAATCGAACGAAACGATCAGACATTGTATCGTACTCGAGACCGCGCTCACTACTCTTACTATCACTGCCGCCGTTCTGGACGGCGATCGTGATGAAGGCCGGCAACCGCCGAGCGGGATTCGTAGAAATAGTCAGATTATCGAGGGCATGACGAACCAAATTGAGTCGGCTAGGACCGTCATGCGTCACCAAAATCGGGGCCTTGTCGCCATCACGATAGGCAGCAGGAACATAGACCGAAATTTTTCGGGCTTTCCGCACCGGCCTTCGCTCCGGTTCGAGCGTCGCATCGTCACCACGAAAAATCTTGCTGTCGGCAAGAGGCATCAAGAATTCAAACTGTTTCCCCTTAGGATTCCCTTGATCGGTTAAATCCGGATCAATCCGAAAGTCGGGTCCCACGATAAAATCCCCATCGCCTTCAGCATTGACGTACTCCTGCTTACTATCAGCCCCAAAACAACCCAGTGTTAGGCAAAGAGATCCCGCCAAGACAAATCGAAAATTCAACATAGATTCCCCTTTAAACCACCTGCCCTTCCCGCAAGCAAGGGGGAAATGAAGCCTCCGATCGCTCGTCCTCCTCCCCTCACGCTTCTAAAGCGACGCCCTTGGGCCTAGGCACGGTATCAAGGCCGGAATTTAATGAACAGATTTGCCACGAGCCGCTAAACAGTGTACCAATTCCGCATCGGTTCTCAATAAACGAGCAACCAGCCAAAAGCCATGTCTCAACCGACCATCATTTACACCAAGACCGACGAGGCGCCCGCCCTCGCGACCTACTCTCTGCTGCCCATCATTCGGGCCTTCACCAAGGCGTCCAACATTGAGGTTGAAACCCGGGACATCTCGCTCGCCGGCCGCATCATTGCGAATTTCTCCGACTACATCACCGAGGAGCAACGAATCGGCGACGCCCTGGCTGAACTGGGAGAACTCGCCAAATCAGCCGAAGCCAACATCATTAAGCTGCCCAATATCAGTGCATCCATCCCCCAGTTGAAAGATGCCATCGCTGAATTGCAGAAGAAGGGCTATCAACTCCCTGACTATCCCGATGAAGCGAGCAATGACGAAGAGAAAGCGATAAAGAGCCGTTACGACAAGATTAAGGGCAGCGCCGTTAATCCCGTTCTCCGCGAAGGGAATTCAGACCGCCGCGCCCCTCAAGCCGTCAAGGCCTACGCGAGAGCCAACCCACATTCGATGGGCGCCTGGGCGAGCGATTCGAAAACCAATGTCGCCACCATGTCAAGTGACGATTTCCGCTCCAGCGAAAAATCCGTGACGGTATCGGAAGCCACCACCGCCAATATCGAATTTGTGTCGAGCGATGGTCAAGTCACCCCGCTTAAGCAATCCATCCCCTTGTTGGCCGATGAAGTCATCGACGGCACCCGAATGAGCCGCAAGGCTCTGGTTGCCTTTCTTGGCGAACAAATCGCCAAAGCTAAAAAGGACGGCGTGCTCTTCTCACTTCACATGAAGGCCACCATGATGAAAGTGAGCGATCCGATCATTTTCGGAATCTGCGTGGAAGTATTCTTTCAGGACCTCATCGCCAAGCACGGTGCGACCTTCGAAAAACTCGGTGTCGATTTCCGCAATGGATTTGGAGATTTGATTGCGCGACTAGAGCAGTTACCAAGCGAAGAGAAAGCTACCATCCAAGCGGACATTGACCTAGCATTCGACCAAGGGCCAGACCTCGCCATGGTCAATTCAGACAAAGGGATTACCAATCTCCACGTTCCCAGCGATGTGATCATTGACGCATCCATGCCAGCCATGATCCGCACCTCGGGACAAATGTGGAATGCTAACGGAGAACTTCAAGATACCCTGGCGGTGATCCCTGATAGCTCCTATGCGTCTGTCTACCAAGCAACCATCGATTTCTGCCGCAATCACGGGGCCTTTGACCCTCGAACCATGGGCACTGTACCCAACGTCGGCCTCATGGCCCAGAAGGCCGAGGAATACGGCTCGCATGACAAGACCTTCCAAGCTCCGGATAAGGGATCGATCCGAGTAACCGATGCCTCGGGGCAAGTCTTGATGGAACACAGTGTCGACGAAGGAGATATTTGGCGCAGTTGTCAAACGAAAGACGCCCCCATCCGCGACTGGGTAAAGCTGGCCGTCAATCGAGCCCGCGCTACCGGGTGGCCTACGATTTTCTGGCTCGACGAAAGCCGCGCACACGACGCTCAACTGATTGCAAAGGTCAACCGATTCCTCAAAGATCACGACACGGAAGGCCTTGATATTCGGATCCTCACGCCACTCGAAGCAACCCAAGTGTCGCTCGAACGTTTATCGAAAGGCGAAAATACAATCTCCGTCACCGGCAACGTGCTGCGAGATTATCTCACGGATCTCTTTCCGATCCTAGAGGTTGGGACCAGCGCCAAGATGCTGTCCATTGTTCCTTTGATGAACGGCGGTGGACTCTTCGAAACAGGTGCGGGCGGATCGGCACCAAAACACGTCCAACAGTTTCAAAAGGAGAATTACCTCCGCTGGGATTCCCTGGGAGAGTTCCTGGCGCTTGCCGTGTCTCTCGAACATCTCGGCACCGTCTTCAGCAATCCGAAAGCCAAAGTGATCGGAGCCGCCCTCGACCTCGCGACCGAGAAACTCCTGACCGAGAACAAGTCACCAACGAGACGACTTGGAAGCACCGATAATCGAGGGAGCCATTTCTTTATCGCGCTCTATTGGGCTCAGGCACTAGCTGACCAGAATGACGACGCCGATCTTAAAACCCAATTCACCGCCCTTGCCGAAAAATTGGCGGCAAATGAAGAAGCAATCACGAAGGAACTTCTCGCGGTGCAGGGTTCAGCCGTCGAACTCGGTGGCTACTACCAACCCGATGATGCTAAAGCGTCGGCAGCCATGCGTCCAAGTCCAACGCTGAACACCATTATCGGATAGATCATCCCGAAGGCAAGGTCGACCTATCGCCCGCCCGGCCTCTCGTCTAGGTTGACCATTAACCATTGAGACCAAGTCCTCGGGAAGAGTGGCAATGACAGAGCAGCAACCATGAAGAGCAGTCCAAGAGTTGGAGAAAGTGCTGAAATTGAGTTTGATGTTACCAAGCAGCACATCATCGACTTTGCCGATCAGGTCATGCCCGAAATTCTCTCGACCCCTTGGCTCGTTTGGTTTCTGGAGCATACCGCTCGCAAAGCGGTCCTTCCTTACCTCGAAGTTGGGGAAAGCACGGTGGGCGCTGTCGTCAACGTTGAGCATCTCGCGCCGACCCCGGTCGGAGCGAGGGTTCGATGCCTGGCCAAAATCATCTACATCGACAAACGGCTCTTTTCCTTCGAACTTCGCGCCTGGGACCAGCACGAACTCATCTGTCGAGGCACCCACAAACTCAAAGTCATCCGAAAATCACGGCTCGCGGAGGCTTTGTCCAAGAAACTCGCTCCTTAGCCAGCCTCCGCGCTAGTCGACCGGAAGGCTCTGAATCACTCCGAGCCCAATTTGGTTGTAGGCGGGGGATTCTAATTGATCCAACCAAGCCTGAGCCTGGGCACGATCATTCTTCCCCACGTCCTGTAGGGTCTTCGTCAGGAGTTTGATCTGCGGCAAATCAATCGGCCGCTCCTTAAACCAACTGGCTGCCTCAGCCGGATTCGCTTGCACCCACTGAGGTAAGGTTTTTGCCAGCATTCTAGCCTTCGCATCATCCGTCGGAAAGGCTTCAGCCCATTCCGTTGCTTTTTTGGGATCGTCCTTCGACCAGTGATCAGCCAGCGAAATCATTGCCGTGTCTCTTAAATCGGAATTGGATACCAACATCGACCACGCGGCCACTCCTTCAAAATCACTCTCCGCCCAACCCGCCACACTTTCTTCTAGCACGGCCTTCTGTTTCGGATCACTCATAGCCATGACAACTTGCTGAGATGCGAGCTGAGGGTTCTTCAGAGTCAGGCTCCCAGCAGCCTCCACGATCAAGCCGTCAATGAGGTCTTCAGGGGCATTCTGAGCATACTCAAAGGCAGTGTCTGAGTCTTCCAACACCCAGCCGGCAACGAGGCCTTTTAACGCCGCTGCCTTCTCCTCAGGATCCTCAAGCCCTTCCGCCCATTGAGTGGCCACGGTCAAATCTTGCTGCCCCCAGGCCTTTCCAACACCTCGCAGCGCGGGCACTTGCAGCGCCGTTTCTCCAAGAGATTCGATCCACATCAAACTCTTCTCAATCTCCTGGCCTGCCATCCCTTCTGCCGCTCCCTGAACAAACAAGCTTCGATCACCAAACGACTCCAGCTCATCCAAGCGTCCATCCAGGCTACCAAAGTCTGCTGTCGCCGCTAATAGGCCAGCCCGCCGTAGCAAGCTTTCTTTCTGAGTGAGCTTCCACTCCCGACGCGGATCCTCAAGCACTCGATCTATCAATAACAGGCCCGTTTCTGGATCATCCACCAAGGACTCAAACAACTCATCCAATTCACGGAAGGTCAAACGGTTCGGGTCAACTCGGCTGACAAACTGCCTCAGACCTTCTCCTGTCACGATGCCCTCGCCATCCTCACCAGTGGCCTTCATCATCAGCTGTTGGAAGCGATTCTTGCCAACACCGACCGCCCCCTGCTCCTTGCTTGACTGAGTTCCACTATCAGCCACGGCCGTCGGTAGCCCTTCACTAGGAGCCATCGGCATCAAGCGCAGCACTGTATAGGCAGCAATCCCAAGAAAAATCAGCCCTATTAATACTTTCACCATAATCGTTCTCTCACAATCAATACACCAGCGACAAAAAAAAGTCGCGTCACAGAGAGCTGAACAATTGTCAGTCACTCCCAGATGTGCTCCGATGGTCTCAATGAATATACGGGACATCAATCCTATTCACGTGAGGCTGACTCTGATCGTCCTGAGTCTCGCCCTCGTCCCCCACGCTTTGAACCAAGCCAGCGAGTGGCCCCGATTCCTTGGACCGAATCAAAATGGATCGATCGATAAGAATGAACTTCCCGACAACTGGACCTCCGAAGGGCCCAAGCGACGTTGGCAACGGAACGTTGGCAGCGGCTTTGCCGGTCCGATCATCACCGATGGGCGGGTGATTCTCTTTCACCGCATGGGGGCAAAGGAACAAATCCTTAGCCTGGATTCCAAAACGGGTGAGGAACAATGGAGTCTCAGCTATCCAACGACCTACCGCGACAATTTCGGTTTCGACAACGGTCCCCGATCCACTCCGAGTGCTGATCGAGGCTATCTCTACACCTATGGCGCCGAAGGGCACCTCCAGTGCACTGAAATTCAGACAGGACAATCCGTATGGCAGATCAACGCGAACGAAACCTTCGATATCCCCAGCGGCTTCTTTGGCATCGCATGCTCGCCGCTGGTTGAAGGAGACCTCGTCGTCGTCAACATCGGCAGCCCACAAGATGGTGGCGTGGTGGCATTTCACCGTTTGACCGGGAAAATCGTTTGGAAAACCTCGCGGGACGAAGCCAGTTACTCGTCACCTGTGTCTGCCACAATCGCCGGTATCCGCCAGGCGATCGTTTTCGATCGCGCAGGCCTCAAGGCGATTCCAATTACAACCGGCACCCTTCGATCCAGCTACCCCTGGAGACCCCGCATCAACGCCTCAGTCAATGCTGCGAGCCCAATCGTTGACGGCAATCAAGTCTTCCTCACGACCAGCTACAGCACGGGCTCCATCCTCCTCGACTTGAGCGAGGCGAGCCCCAAAAAACTGTGGAACAACGACGATGCCCTCTCGTGTCACTACGGGACCCCAGTGCTGCACGAAGGTTACCTCTACGGATTTCATGGACGCCAGGAACGAGGGGCCGTTCTCAATTGTGTTTCCTGGAAGGACGGTAAAGTGGCCTGGAGTGAAGACAATGTCGCTATCGGAACGGTCACCTTGGTCGGGACGCGACTTCTCATCCTCCAAGAGAACGGTGAATTGGTGATGGCAGACGCGAATCCCAAGCACTATCACGAACGGGACCGAGCACAAATTCTTCCCAACGGCGTTCGCGCCTACCCTGCTTACGCCGACGGGGTTCTTTACGCAAGGAGCCCCAAAAAACTGGTTGCCTACGACATCCGCTAGACCGCACGCTTGCAACCTGTCACTACACCATCGCGAACCGATCCAGCAGAATAAAAACTTTGCGCGCGGGACATTTCCGCCTAAGTATTTCCGCCGACCGCGAAAACAGCAATCAATGAGCGCACAGCAAACAATCGTCACGCTAGACCTTGAAGGGGTTTTGGTTCCAGAAATCTGGATCGCCTTCGCCGAGAAGACGGGCATCGAAAAACTCAAACTCACGACCCGGGATATCCCGGACTACGATGAGCTAATGCAGGGACGGCTAGATATTCTCAACGAGAACAAGTTAACGCTTTCAGCCATCCAAGACGTCATCGGCACACTCTCCCCGCTAGAAGGGGCCAAGGCTTTTCTTGATGAGCTCCGATCTGAAACCCAAGTCATCATCCTTTCCGATACCTTTGAGGATTTTGCCCAGCCGCTCATGAAGCAGCTCGATTGGCCAAGTATTTTTTGTCACCGGCTCGAAATTGAGAATGACCGCATCACCCACTATCGACTTCGACAACCAGATCAAAAGCGAAAAGCGGTCGCCGCCTTTCAGTCGCTCAACTATAAAGTCATTGCTGCCGGCGATTCCTTCAATGACACCACCATGCTAGCCGAAGCAAACGTTGGCTTTCTTTTTCACGCGCCGGACACCATCAAGCAACAATTCCCTCAGTTCGAAGCCTTCGATCATTACCCCGATCTGCTCAAACGGATTAAGGCCGAGCTCAGCTAAGACAGAGCGGCCGCCCCCCTATCGCGAGGGTTGCAAAGGGTTGCAAAGGGTTCTCTGGGATCGATGGACGAGACGTGAGTTCAGTCCTCGTGTTTGATCTCGCGGCTTAAGAGCGATTGAAGCGCGTCACGCACCGGTTTACCCTCATGAAGCATGAGGTAAACCTCATCAATAATTGGAGTTTCAACCCCCAAACGTGCGGCAAGTTGGTGGGCCGAGCGCGCGGTCGGAACCCCCTCTACCACGGATCGGCTAGCAGTCAGGATTTCAGAGCACTGCCCACCCTTTCCGAGTGCCTCACCAAAGGTTCGATTCCGGCTCAACGGGGAAAAACAAGTCACCGTCAAATCCCCTAAGCCGGAAAGCCCGGAAAACGTCTCTGAGATTGCTCCCGCGGCAACCCCAAGGCGGCGCATTTCTGCAATTCCTCGAGTGAGCAAGGCAGATTTACTATTATCCCCAAAGCCAAGCCCATCCCCGACACCTGCAGCGACCGCTATCACGTTCTTCAAGGCCCCTCCTAGCTCGACGCCCAAGACATCAGGAGCCGTGTAAACCCTGAAGGTGGGACGATGAAACAGTTCCTGAGTCGCTTTGGCCGCTTTCGGGTCCCCGCTGGCAGCGACGCTGGCTGCAGGCATGCCCATCGCAACTTCCCGAGCAATGGTCGGCCCGGACAAGGCCACGACCGTGGCACTAGGCATCTCAGAATCAAGGACGCCACTCATGGTCAATCCCGACTCAAACTCGATGCCCTTGGTAACCGTGACAACCGGCCCCTCAAAATCTCCAATCAAACTCAACACCTCTCGGAACCCCCTTGATGGGACGGCTACGACCAGCACGTCCTGATTGGCACACGCCTTTTTTAGCGCTGGCTCGAAGCAGGAAAACGCCGGCAGTGACACGCCTGCCAGATAACGGTCATTCTCACCCTTGTCAGCAATCCTTGCCAACAAGGCCGCATCCCGTGCCCAGAGCGTCACCTCGTTTCCATTGTCAGCAGCGATCTTCGCTAGGGCCGTCCCCCATGCCCCGGCACCCAGCACCGTGATTCTCATTTGTCACCACCTTTCGCCGCCCCGATCCGCGGTTCCGTTCCAGCCATCAGTCGTTGGATGTTGGCACGGTGCTTAAAGATAGCCAGAATCCCCATGATGGCCGTAATGACGAGAAGTGGCCCCCGCCCCCCACAAATCCAGGTAGCAAAGGGCAGCACCGCGGCGGCGGCGATAGAGCCGATCGAGACCGTTCGTGTCACGGCTAGGAGCACCAAGAACGTCGACAGCGAAATTGCCAAGCCACCCGGAGTCAGCGCAAGCAGCACTCCCGCTGAGGTCGCGATGCCCTTGCCCCCCTTAAAGCGCAGCCAGCAGGTGTAGTTATGTCCTAACACAGCCGCAAAACCGGCAATCACGGGCATCAATGAGGCATCCCCACCGGAAAGGAAGGTCGCTGACAACGCGGGCGCCCCCCAGCAGGCAACCGCCCCTTTTAACGCATCCAAGGCAAGAACCGCGCTTCCCGCTGGTTTGCCGAGAATTCTTAGCGCGTTCGTCGCTCCAATGTTGCCACTCCCTGCCGTTCTTAAATCAATGCCCTTCCATTTTCCCATCAGAAATCCAAAGGGAATCGAACCGAGCAAATAACCAAATATGACTACTAAGAGATACGCCATCAGCGAGGCGTGAAACTAGGCAGTCAAATCCGGAGGAGCAAGTGCAAAGGGTCAAGAGTTGACAACGAATTACATGGCAGAAAACGAGAAATCCCCCTATACCCATCCCACATGGCAAAACCAATAAACGTGGCCGTGCTTGGGACAGGAGCACTTGGGAGCCAACACGTTCGACTCTATGCCGAACTAGCCAAGGCCGGGCAGGTGCAGGTCTCGGGGATTTACGATCAAAATCGCGACGCCGCAAAGGCGCTCGCCACACAATACCACGTTCCCGCCGCAGAGTCCTTTGAAGCCCTTGTTTCCCAGGCAGATGCCGTCAGCATTGTGACCCCCACGGTCACCCACTTCGAGCTCGCAAAAACCCTACTCGAAGCGGGCAAACACATCCTTGTCGAGAAACCGATGACTGAAACCTCCGCGCAAGCCGAGGCCTTGGTCACCCTCAGCCGGAAGCACGACCGGGTACTCCAAGTCGGTCACGTCGAACGATTCAATCCCGTCTTCCAGTATCTGCAAGAGGTTGCGACCGAACCTCGATTCATTGAGGCCCACCGCTTGTCCCCCTTCCCTGCAAGAAGCACGGACGTAGGGGTGGTGCTCGATCTGATGATCCATGATTTGGATGTCGTCCTCGCTTTCGTTCAATCCCCAGTCATCTCCGTGGATGGGGTTGGCGTTTCGGTTTTGAGTTCCTCCGAGGACATCGCCAATGCCCGCCTGAAGTTTGAAAACGGCTGCGTCGCCAATCTGACGGCCAGCCGAATCAGTCCAGATCGCATGCGAAAGATTCGTGTCTTTAGTGCAGGCGATCCAGCAAGCTATGTGTCCCTCGATTACCGGGAACAAGAAGGATCCATTTACCGTATCGCCCGCGATGGTGAGGAGGAGTCTTCCCTCTTCAGAAAACTCTTGGCCTCAAAAAAGAAGGACCTGAGCGTCGTCAGTGAATTCGCCGGACGTCGTATTGTCCGGGAGCCCGTTCCAATCAAAAAGGACCAACCCCTCAAACTCGAACTCGAGAGTTTCGTTCAGTGCGTTCAAGCAAGCCAATCCCCGGTGGTCACGGGAGAATCAGCCAAACAGGCCCTCGATCTGGCCGTCGAAATCACGCAACAAATCGCCAACTCTAAATAGTCAATTATTTAGCCACCGATTCAATGTGAAGCATCGAACACCCAGAGAACCGACTCAATTCACGCTCCGCGCAACGAGCTGCGCAGGGTAAGCACGATTAGAACACTCAAGGCGAAAGAGACACACTGACCAATCCAGGCAGATAATTGTGAAACGATTTCACTCGCGTCTGGTCTAAGCCTCAAAACCGATGTCTTTCTTGCCGATCGTCAATCGAGAATTGTTGGAGGCCTCCAAGCGAAAAAGCACTTTCAACCTACGATTGATCGCGGCGCTGATATCGCTCGCCGTCATCATCTATCTTTACACTTTTTCTGAGATCGGGAACTTCAATTCGGTCAACCTCGGACGCAACATTCTCGTCGTTCTATCGTCAATTTCGTTCACCTATTGCCTACTCGCGGGTGTTTTCTGCACTTCCGACTGCCTAAGTTCAGAGAGACGCCATGGAACCATGGGACTCCTCTTTCTTACCCGTCTCAAGAGCTACGACGTAACGGCAGGAAAGCTGGCGGCCAACTCGCTCAATGCCACTTACGGGCTTGTCGCCAGCTTCCCCATTCTGGCTCTCTCAATTCTTTTCGGCGGTGTCACCGATGACCAATTCATTCGCACCACCCTAGCCCTTTCTGCCTGTCTGGCACTCTCGCTAAGCATCGGTCTCCTTGCCTCCGCTCTCTACGATGAGGCCAAGAATACGATGGCATTTGCCGTCCTAATCCTGCTAGCTGTTACCTTTGCTCCCCCCCTGCTTGAGCGACTGCTTTTTTCTATATTCAAGACAAGTTTTTTCCATCCGATCCTGTTTCTAGTCAGTCCCTTCACTCTCTTAAAGACAGCCTGGTTGGGCACAGGCATTCTTCCCTTTTGGATATCGTTCTTTGGAATCTTAGCATTGGCAAGCGCCAGTTTCGCAATGTCGACGGCCATGACATCTCGATGGCGACAAGGCCTGAATCGAGTATCGATCCCCCCAAAAAAACAAACGCGATCCAAAGCTGCAGGAAGCTTAGACAAAGCGAAACCAAAGCGTGCCCTCTCAACTCGGAGCAAGGTCGATCAGCCGCAACGCCCAACCATTCACCCCTTCCAAGGCATTGCCGCTATCCCCCAATCGGGCAATCGCTTTCTCTGGACGATTCTTGGCATCGGCTCGCTTCCGTTTCTCTGGATGTTTTTCAAAAATGATTCACTCTTTCTAGGCATCGCTTTCTACTCGCTATTCCCTTTCCATCTCCTCATTAAGGTGCTTCTGACCGCAGACGCGTGCCGCAACATCCATAGTGACAAACAATCAGGATTCATTGAACTGCTCTGCATCACGCCTCAGCCCATTTATCTTCTGCCGTATGCCTATTTCGTGAATCTTCAAGACCAGTACCGGAGGCCAGCTCTGTTCTTGACCACACTCAACATCATGGCGATCGCAGGGATTCTCTTGTTCGAAGCACGCTCGCCTCAGTTTGATCTTGAGACCGTATTGGTATTCTTCCAAGTCCTTGGAGGCGGAGCCCTAATGCTATTCGTCGATTTTCAAGCATTGATTTGGGTCTCGATAAAACAGGGGCTCACAAAAACGAAAGTCAATCAGGCCATCGTCGCAACAATGACCCGGGTCATGCTTCCAGCGTGGATCGGTCTTTTTGTTCTCTTCGGAATCATAGCTGGGAGCAATGGCCCGTCCTCAGAATCCGCCGCAATCCTTGTTTGGCAATTGGCAGCGCTCGGCTATTCGGTGCAGCTCATTAGGAACAGTAAGGCAAAGATCAAACACCAATTCCTCGAATTCGCGCGCCAGTCATCCGCGTCCGCATCATTGACCACGAAGAAACGCGCAGCGTCCGCCAGTTCCTAATCTTCCCGTTTCTCGTCGATCGATTTTTCGGAATATCGGGAGCCCTGCTCACTCACATAGCGAAATCATCAAAAGATTGTTAGTAATTGAAGAATCGATAGAGTAACGGACCAATAAATGCTTGCATGCTGATTGGGACGACAACAAAGAACCAAGTAATGTCAGACAACCGGAGCGCATTCACACTCATCGAATTGCTAGTGGTCATCGCAATCATTGCGATCCTTGCTGGCATGCTGCTCCCGGCCTTGAGTAAGGCAAAGGATAAGGCCAGGAGTATTCAATGTATGAATCATACCAAGCAGCTCACTCTCGCGTGGATGATGTACGCCGGGGACAATGAAGGACGGGTGCCCTTGGCGACCTCCTCCTCAACCCCTTATTCGTGGGTCAATGGGATCATGGATTTCGATCCCGCCAATCGCTCCAACTGGGATCCCGATCAAGATATTCGAACTGGAAAACTCTGGCCTTACTGTGGCGAATCTCTCGCCATCTGGCGTTGTCCCGCGGACCGCAGTTTCGTTACCGTGAACAACAAACCGATTCGAAGAATCCGCACCTATTCCATGAATCTTCAGATCGGAGGATGGGACATTCCTCCGTACAATCCCGGTTTCAAAATCTACAGCCAAATCGACACAATGAACGATCCAGGGCCCTCAAGCCTGTTTCTTTTCCTCGACATGCGAGAAGACAGTATTAATACCGGTAATTTTGCAACGGCTATGGATGGATGGCCTGACGAACCGGAGAAATATCGCTTTGCCGGAATCGACTACCCCGCGAGCTACCACGCAGGTTCAGGAGGGCTCTCATTCGCAGATGGACACTCAGAGGTTCACCGCTGGAGAGACGAACGAACGAAACCTCCGCTCGCCAAGGGAGAATACCTCAGAGAGTCCAACCTCCCCTCCCCAAACAACCAAGACATTCGCTGGCTCCAAGAACGATCCACTCGTCCGATAAGCCCCTAGTCAGACGAACATCCAGGAGCCTCGAATACGAACCAGGGCTATGGCTATGATAAGCGTGAGCAGAGCGTCAACCACTCGCTTGAGACGAGGCGGTTTCACGCTGATCGAGCTCCTCGTCGTCATCGCTATTATCGCCATCCTTGCTGGCCTCCTCCTCCCGGCCCTCGGCAAGGCCAAGGCCAAAGCTCGAGGCATTCTTTGCTTGAACAATACCAAGCAGCTGAGCCTCGCTTGGATGATGTACGGATTAGACAACGGCGGGGCCGTTCCCTATGCCACGGCTACGAGAACCCCCTACGCCTGGGTCAACGGACTAATGAATTACGATCCAGATAACCGATCCAATTGGGATCCTGAGCATGATCTCAAAAAAGGGCTCCTCTGGAACTATTCGGGTGAATCAACCGAGATCTACCGCTGCCCCAGTGATCGCAGCTCGGTATTGGTTGCTAATCAGCGATTGCCCCGAGTTCGTTCCTACTCCATGAATTTCTATGTCGGAGGCTGGGACCGCGGCCCCTACGACCCACGGTTTCGGGTCTATAGTCGCCTTGATGACATGAACCATCCGGGGCCATCAGACCTCTTTGTCTTTCTCGACATGCGTGAAGACAGCATCAACTACTCGAATTTCATCACCGAGATGCTTGGTTGGCCTGATGATCCTGAATCCTATCGTTTTGCCCAATATGACTATCCGGCCAGCTACCATGCCAGCTCAGGCACCTTTGCCTTTGCTGATGGCCACTCAGAATCCAAACGATGGCGAGATGCTCGAACCATTCCACCACTCGTCAAAAACGAAGTCTTAGATCTCTGGAACCTTCCCTCACCAAACAACGTGGATATTCGCTGGCTTCAAGAAAAAACCACCCGCCTCGTTTCTCCCTAAGCCCCCCACATAAGCGCTCATTCAGGCAGACACGAAGCCACCAAGAGTCTTTCAAGCGACACAAGAATACCCTTTACCCCGCTCGATGGCCTTTTCTATCATCCCCCCACTCTCACCGATTGCAATAGACACATACAAGAGACACAATCCATAGATTCACGAATTCACCGTCGTTGCCTTCTTGAGAGAGATCAATCAACTGAATATTAGACCTTATGCGAGCCCTACGTCTTTCCCTTGCCCTCTGCCTGCTAAGCATGGCAACGCTTTCCGCTGCGACACCAAAGCTGAGAGCACTCATCGTCGACGGACAAAACAACCACTCCATGTGGCCAAAAATCACGGTCATGATGAAGCAATACTTGGAAGAGACAGGACTCTTCAGCGTTGACGTCGAGAGAACGCAATTCACCTGGCAAGGCGCCGAATACATTGCGAAATACCCCCTAGAAAACGGGGATGAGACCAGCGCCTCTCGACAACCTATTCCCGATGCCGATTTCGCCCCCAATTTTTCCAACTACGACGTCGTCATCAACAACAACGGCTGGCGCGCACAACCCTGGCCCAAGGCAACCCAAAAGGCATTCGAAGACTTCATCCAATCTGGAGGGGGACTCGTCATCGTCCACGCTGCCGACAACTCTTGGCCCGAGTGGCCTGCCTACAACGAGATGATCGGTCTCGGTGGTTGGGGAGATCGCACAGAGAAAAGCGGTCCTTACGTCTACTACAACGACGAAGGAGAACTCGTCCGGGACACCTCCCCTGGGCGCGGCGGTTCCCATGGCCCCCAGCATGAATTTCAAATCACGATCCGAAATGCCGTTCACCCCATCACCCAAGGCATGCCCAAACAATGGCTCCACGCCAAAGACGAGCTCTACGACCGACTCCGCGGCCCTGCCAAGAACATGGAGATCCTTGCCACCACCTACTCATCGGCCGACAAGAAAGGCACCGGACGACACGAGCCAATGATGTTCACCATTCATCATGGAAAAGGCCGCGTCTTTCATACCCCCATGGGCCATGCCGATTACTCAGCCGAGTGCGTCGGTTTTATCACAACCCTCCAACGCGGCTCCGAGTGGGCTGCCACGGGAAAAGTCAGCCAAGAGATTCCCTCAGACTTTCCCCAGGCCAACCAGGTCAGCTCACGAAAGTTTGACTGACCCATCATTTGAGACCGATACCTCGAAGGCCATCTTCTAGAAAAACGCCTACCGAGAAATTGGTATGTCATTTCGGATGATCCGAATCGACAAAACAATCTAGCACGGATCAATCCATGCCGGCCTTTGGATGAATAAAGAACGGCATGGATACCCGGACTTCGATAAGTTTTTCTTCCGGCGGGTTCAACTCCCGCCGCCTCTACCAATCACACTCCACCATTACGATACAAGTTCCTCGCACGTGGAAAAACCGGCAAGATCTGAAGTATGTTGTGTCCCCTGCTTCGTCCTCAGATTCCAGCTCTACAGAGATAGTTGAAGCGGATGCTACTGAATTCTCTTTCGTTTCCGTCAGAACAGCCGGTCCGGCAAGATCAAGTCCTCTCAGGACTCAATTCCGCTACCTGAGAGGAATGATCGAATGCGAACCTCTGCCTAGGCCAGATCGCACTCAGCTTTGCATCACCAATAGCCAGAAGTGAGATTAACCAAATATGAGATTCCGCTGTCCACCAATTCCAGCACCGATCAAACTGAGGAGATGTTCGACAAACTTCGAAAGTTAATAAAAGGAGATCAACGCCCCATCGTTCGATCGGTAACCCATCCCATGATCGGCACATTGGATTACTCTGAAGACGACGAGGCGTGGCTTACGGATCCGAAGACCTCGACCTACGGTTTTGGCTTCTATATTTCTCCTGAGTCAGCGGTCGATTGTTTTGATTTCCGCCCCGCTTCCGCCCTAGTTGATCACGCCGCCTCTCTTGCTTCGAACCCATCGGCGATCACTCAATTGGTAAAGAGTTTTCTCACGTCGCAGTTGCAATCAAATCCGTCTCTCGCGGCGGACAAAGATGAAATTCAGAAGCTACAACTCTATCGGGTTGCATTGATGTGGCCTGAGCGTCCAGGTGACGGTGAAATCGAGTTGCGGACGTCATTGGACTCGAACCGCATTTGGGGTTGCGCCTACATTGATCGGAAGCCAGCACCCCATCTTTCATTGCCTGGAAGGGATGATATTCACTAACAATACGTTGCATTTAACACCGCTAGTGCGGCGCACCTGAGCCCAACGTGAAGCCCTATGTATCGAACGCTTCGGTTCTCTCATTTCATGTCGGATGACACCACGTTCGACGACGATGGCGAGCCCGTCATCCCACGTGGGAAACGATTGGCTGAGGAGATCATGTCGCGTCTTTCAGATGCAGGCTTGTCAGCCCAGAGACTCGACCAACACTCCTTTTACGGATGGGGGTTCGATACTGATTGCGGGGGAGTGAGTTACTACAACGTCCTAAACGCTTTGGACGGAGAGGCATATCTGACTGTAAGCACGTAGCCAACCCATCTTTTCATCGCGGGGGAATCGAGCGATGGTTGGT
>OJGU01000416.1_pt1 | contig 25774 bp, 27 predicted proteins | sample 1594741 | NCBI WGS metagenome assembly OJGU01 (sample SAMN05416841, study PRJEB24817) | seawater metagenome | isolation source: Sea water | place: Canada:Atlantic | collected 2013-07
ACCAACCATCGCTCGATTCCCCCGCGATGAAAAGATGGGTTGGCTACGTGCTTACGTTGGAGAAATCGTAGAGTCGTTTGTTCGCGGAAAAACGGTAGAAAGTAACGTCAAATCTGCGAGAATAGTATTGAAGATTTCAGAAGTCTTGAATGGGCCTAAGATCGGTTCGGCGATGATCATTTTGCCAGGCATCGGCGAAAGAAAGGAACGGGCAGGAATGCTCGCGCGTTGCCAACAGGTCGGGAGTCGAGGGTTGTTTTTTCTAGTCCCGGACTCTCCTCGTTCGATGGATTCAATTTACTGGACTTTGGCTCGAGGGGAGGGGGAATCATTTGCTTCGTCGTTCCTGGAAGATGTGCCAGAGACGAGGATGAGGGTTTTAGAGGTGATTGGTTCGTTGGCATCGCCTGAGAGTGTTTTTGTAACGGGCGAGGTTAAGAATCTTGATTCATACGTGAGGGTTCGTTATTCGGATGGGTTACTCTTGAACGATATGCTGCAAAATTTGGGTGGACTTACAGACTTCTCGTGGCGTGTTTTTGTTGTTCAAGGTCTAGAGCGAGGGACGATGTCATATGCTGTTAGACGCCTAGATGGCGCCAGTGGTCTGGGCGTAGAAAACAATTCTGTGTTTCGAAACTCCGTAGTGATTGTGGTGCCTACAGCCCACCGTTTGTAGCGCTCGTTGTTAGGGTCTTGTATTCGGCAGAACCAATCCCATACCCACATCGCCGACATGCGCGATGCTAGAGTAGATTTGGAAAGCGCTTCCCGGGATCCTCTGCCTGGTATCCTGGAGTTCATTGAATCCATTGTTCCTAACGTGAGTGAGGAGTAAGTTTGGCCTGACCTATGTTAAGTGGATTCTGCTTGGTTTGATCGTTTGTTGGGAAGGCTGGACATCTTCATTACGTGTCGTGAAAATTGTACACCATCAAGACACCGTTCCCCGCATTGAGTAGGATGTCTTGCTCCGGGGCATAGGTGGCTGGAACCGAACGAAACACGATAACGTTCATGCTTTTGCCATCGGTCTAGAGGTGGTGTCGGGATCTTATCAGTTGTTCTAGTCTAGAAATCCTTTTGGGAAATCTGTTCCACAGTTCATACAGAAGTATCCTATTGTATCACCGTAGTCGATATGTTCTCCTTCTCTCTCATCTTCGAGGCTGAACTCTTTAATGACTTTGCGCTCTATCCCGATATCTGATGAAACGTGCCCGCAATCTGGGCATTTTGCTTTGTCTACCATGAATTTTAAGCCTATTGCAGTCTCTATGGGAGACGTTCTCCCAAGACGTTTTTAGGTGCTCTCGTTATGCGGATAAAACTCGACCGTACAAAGGCTAACGTACTTTTGAAGAATTGTGAATAGGTGGCTAGGGAGTTAGCACTCTAAACTTTTTTCGCCTTTTTCGACGGCTGTGCTTGGGCGTTTGATTGGAATACTCTGGAGTCCCCTCTAAGCGTTGACGTTCGCGGTGGGTTTATCTGTTGAGGGACTGTCTACGAATTACCCGACATATTCGAAGCACCACGGACATGATTGTTTTTTCGTGTGGATTGAATGTGTCGTGGAGCACAACAAAGGACGACCTGATAAGACGAGAAACTCGGAGTACTATTGAATCATGCCTTTCTCCGAAAATGCACTTCGCGAGTTTCGAGCCATCTACAAGAATGAGACTGGCATCGAAATCAGCAATGAGGAAGCGGACAAAATTGCCCGCGAGCTCTATCACCTGTTCGAGGTTCTATCGAACCCATCCGAGTATCAAAGACCTGGCAGCCCTGACATCCAGTGAGGCGATTGACGTATGCTGCTGTACTGGTAAGGTACGTACCCGTTAAACTACTTCTAATGGTGGGTTTCCTCATTATATGTCCCAATACATCATCTATTGTAGAAAAAGCTCCGAGTCAGAAGACCGTCAAATTCTCTCGATTGAATCACAAACACGTGAGCTTCTTAAACTAGCAGAAAAAGCTGGGCTAAACGTGGTGGACATCGTTTGTGAATCGAAATCCGCCAAACAGCCAGGAAGACCGGCATTTAACTCTGTTGTTGATCGTATCAAGAGTGGAGCAGTACATGGGCTAATCTGTTGGAAGCTTGATCGCCTTGCCCGCAATGCACTCGATGGGGGTGCTCTCATTCACTTAATAGGGACCCGTGGCTTGAGAATTGTCACTCCCAGCCAAACCTTCTGCAAAGAAGAAGATAATCTCTTACTGCTGTATTTGGAACTTGGGGTAGCGCAGAAGTACATCGACGATTTAAGCAAGAACGTTCGCCGTGGACTCCGAACAAAAGCCCAGAACGGGTGGTATCCACAGCCTCCTCCGCCAGGATACACGACTGAGAACAACATCGTCGGGGAGAAGATTGTGGTGAAAGATAGGGCGTTGTTTGACCCTGTCAAATCACTGTGGCACGCAATACTCTACGATGGCATGTCGGTCGAGGCTGCTCGAGTCTACGTTAGCCAGACATGGCGACTCCAACCGAGTCGCAGGCGTCTGCTAAAGAGCAAGATGCTTGCGAGGAGCACCGTCTACCGAATACTGAACAATCCATTTTACACGGGACGTTTTGAGTATCCGTTGGGATCTGGAGAGTTCTACAGCGGCCGACATGAGCCAATGATTTCAAAGGAGGAATTCGAGTCGATACAAGAAATCCTTACTCGCTCTGGCAAGCATAAGAAAACAAAGAAGAAGATATTCCCATATCGGGGGTTGATAACCTGTGGTGAGTGTCAGGCGAGCATTACCTACGAGGAGAAGCGGCAGATCATATGTAGTGTCTGTAGTCACAAATTTTCCGAATCTGGAAAAAGTTGTTGTCCCGTATGCGGAAAGGCGATTCGGGAGATGCGGACACCAAAAAGACTCCACTATACATACTGTCACTGCACGAAACGGAAATCGACTCGATGTTCTCAACGTGGCGTCTCCTTTGATTGCCTGGAGTCTCAAATTGCCACGGCGCTTGAGCGTGTCAATTTTTCGAGTGCGTTCATTGATTGGCTGGAAAAGAACATTGAGTCAATTGAAAATGAGACAGCATCAGTGACGTTGCGGCAGCGCCGAAGCATTGAACGTGGATTGGTGAGTACCGAGAAGGCGCTCGCAAATCTCGTCTCACTTTTCACATCTCCTGAGAATAGCAACCATGTACTACTTCAATCGGAAGAGTATCGACTCCAGCGGAGGACGCTAATCCGTGAGCAGCAACGGTTGACGATCTCTCTCAAAGCACTACCCATTCCTCGAAATGAACGATTCAGTTCCTTCAAGGAAGCTGCCGAATTCGGCGCTAAGGCGTCGACTTCGTTCAAGGAGGGAACGAATGATGCCAAACACGTGATCATTCGAAGAATATGTTCGAACCTAATTCTGAAGGACAAAAAACTCAGTATTAGAGCCAGATTTGTGTTCCAGGCCCTACACAAATACCATCGGTTGTTCTTGAGTGGAAAAGCCGACGTTCGAACCTAAATCGAGGGCTCTGTTGAGCCACAAATAGGACGTTTTGGAAAATGTGTTCCTCTAGGCTAACCTACAGGGACGATGTTCGAACCTAAAATAAAAATGAAATCAACATTTCGATACACTTTCTGTTGCTCATACATCGAGCGAGCCAATGTAATAGGAATACTGCGACACCCCGTAGTCCTTCAACCAACGCCTTCTTCCGTAGCCATACTCCGAAACATAGAAATCGATTTGCCCCGTTGAGAATTCCATCGTGATATCACCACATCGATTTTGAGTGAGTGTGTTGTAACCTGAATAGTAATTCAAATCTCGCGAAGGGGCTTCACCAAGAACAATCACTTTTGGCTTGAGAATGTCTAACCATGAGTTTGGTATCTTACCGGACTTACGGCCGTGGTGAGCAGCAAAGACGACATCTGTCGGATAGAGATCTATCTCTCCAGATATGTTCTCCATGAACTCAGTTTCCAGATCGCCCAACCATAATGCACTACCTCCATTGTTCAGCTGGTATCGGCAAACCAAGGACATGTTGTTGTAAGAAACTCCGTCTCTGGCTTTAATGAGCGCCTGCTTAAAGTCTACATTTGCAAGATTGGGCCAGAGAATATTGAGCCCGGAAGAACCTCGCTCGTCATCTTCCTGATTCATCCATCGACGACGACAACCCGCAGACAAGTAAAACGCCTTGTCACTATCGCGTAATTCGCAATAGCGACGAAACGAGTCTGTAATAATCGGTTTTGTTGCTTGGTTCTTCACCACGTAAAAATTCCGGATTGGCATCTCTTCGTCGAGTAGTTCAATCCCTGAAATGTGATCTTGATCTGGATGAGTTGAAATGAATCTTGTCACTCCTTTGCCGTAGCTCTGGGCCGCAATTTCTGACAGTATTCTCTCTTGATTGTCATCACTCAGACAGCAATCGATAGTCGAAAAGTTGTCAGTTCCATGACGGATGTAGAACATGTCTCCTAATCCAACAGAGAATGACTTTATTGTAGGCATAGTTTTGTGTTTGATTATCTTAGAATCGAAGGGCACGACACGATTGTTCAGTGGTGATCGTCATCTTTCCGAGCAGAGATCCGATTAGTAATGTACCCGGTCTGTTTGCGGTAAGACAGAGCGAACAGCAGAATCATAACAACCGTGATCAAGTAGGCTTCAGCAGACTGAACCCAGGCGACAGATTGGGTTACAGATTCCCATACACACGCTAGTAGAATCAGTCCAAACAGTGAAACGAATGTTCGATACATGTTGTTGGCTTCAGAAAGCACCGCTATCTTCCCGTCTTCCTTCTCAGCCCGAATAAAAGATTCATAGGGTGCAAACTCAACAAACTTGAACCATTTAAACGCGGGCTCGACGACGAGTGAGCCAATCCTACTAATCACCAAACCGAGAAAATAGTAAACGAATGCACCGAGCACGATGTCATCAACCAGCAAGTCGTACGATGTGATTCTCGAGACAATCACAACAAACAGTACGCCCGGCAAAAGGTAGTTAAACAGATTATAGGATGAGATTTTTTTGAGAATTTCGTTCATGTATTTTCCTTCTTTCCCCACGCCAAGAGTATACCTTAAGTTCTCTGCCAGCAGCAAACCCTACCACATTAAATCTGAAGTTTTGGTGACCTTGCTAAAAAGGAATGCCCTTTTCGAATGAGCACCTGCCGTATTCGATATCCTGTCCTCGACGAAGAAAAACCGAGATGCCGTGAAATCGCTCGAACAGTCGGCATTTTCCCATTGGTTTCCTTGAACTCTTGGATGAAAGCGAGAGCCTTTTCCTCATTCTCGGTCAGCTTGTTCTCCTCTCGCACCTTGGCGTCGTGTTCTTTTTGTATTCGACCAAGATGATCAAAAAGTCGATACATGTTGTTGGCTTCTTCGTTTGCACGATCACGTGAAATCTCCTCTCCGAAATTTCTTAACCAGATGTCCCGGAATTCATCGAGAGCCTCGTCCTTGAATCGAACGAATGATAGTCGTGGTTCCATGCCACGGTTCTACCACGTCTGAAGAATGCGTACAATGGGTCAGCTTGCAAGTGGGCTTCTGTTTACCTGGACGACATGTTCGCCACCCGAATTCGTACACGACCGGACTGCGAAACTGGGGAGAACCAGATTTGAGTACGAAAAGTAAGGAGTTTTTTGTTTACCAATGTTGGGGATAAACTGTGAATTGCTAACCTACAGGGACGATGTTCGAACCTAAAATCTATATGAACTGCACATGAAGAAGTATCTTTTTCTTGGAGATTTTTATCAAATTTACTTGCTGCTATGATTGGAAGGCTTTCGGAAGTAGGATCATTTGCTACAAATGATCTCGAGATCGACGCCGACTGTCTGCTTGAGATAACTTTGGGCCGCCGCCAAAACTGCAATCTGGGCCGTTGTGTGTTTTTCTGCGGATAGACCCGGTTGGACGATTAGAATCTGCGGTTTAATTTCTCTAAATCTGCTAATTTTGACGAATTTGTTTATATCTGACCCTTTACCTTTTAGGAAACGTGTTGATCGTTTGTTTGAACACCTTTTTTCTCGCTCAATGATGTGGCGACATAGGTCTCGGAATTTCCACTTCCATTTTGCTGAACGAACGGCTTGAGAAGAAACCACTACGATATCGTCTATTCTCTTACCGGCAGTCTTCGCTGAAGTAAACTTGCAGTGGACCAACGCAAGCCGAATACAGTCTTTTTCTTCTTTCAGGCAAACCAGATCTGCCGCCTCTCCTGCAAGGTCATCATCAAAGACAACATCGAAGTTGTCTTTGATGAAACCTTGAGCTGCCCGCCATTGGATTGAATTTTTGCGAATGGCGCCGTCTTTCCAAATGGATTCCTTCTGAATATCTGTTCCACTCCAGTCCCACACCTCAAAATTTTCTCTCGGAAATATTAGCTCCTGGGGATTTTGAGGTTTGATTAGTAGGTTGCCATCGAGCTCTGAAATATCGAGAAATCTGACAAGAGGGGGATAGTTGGAAAAATACTCTTCAATAGACAGGTCAAGTGTCCCAATGTGTATGTTGATTTGTTCTATTGTGTCCTTTGTAACCTTGAATCCCTCTTTGCCGCCAACTGTTAGCGTAAGTTCCGCCAATATTTCATCAGGGCCCGTGATCAGCTTAAATCGTACTTTGTTCCTATCAGGTTTGCCGTCAGTGGGTTCGATGCCAACCATCGAGAGATTTATCTCTTTACCTCGGCTCTTGAAGATGACCCGGTCTTCTGCCTGTCTGAGTATTTCAAGGGGCCACTCGATGCTGAGTATTCTCTGGTCAGGGAGTGTGCTGACTTCTTCAGGGATGAGAACGTTCTTTATTATTTCGGCTGTGTCAATCGTGGTATCCTTAATCTTGCTTCCAACCGCCTCGCACCACTCTACTAGTTCAGGGATTGTTCCTGGATCGCGAGCCCATACTCGTCCTTTGTATGAACATCCGATTGCAACAGGTTCACCATCCTCCCAGCCTGTGGCACTTAAATTGGATTTTACTGAACCTGCTCGTTCTGAAACCGATAGTGCCTCAGCCACGTCAGAGCCTGTATACATGGCAAAACGCAAGTTTCTTCGGCCGTGTTTCCTTACGCCGACGTTTTGAAAGATGAGTCTGTTTATCCGCCCCAGAGAGCGGAATATAACATCTCCGGAGATCAATTTGATACCTCCAACAGCTTTGGCGATCTTGTCATGAGTTGACGATTTATCACTAGAGGAAAGGAACAATAGATTTCGTTTCGCGTCGTAGTGAATGATATACAGGTCCCAAATTCGATCTCTGATCTTTCGTGATCGTGTCCACCTGATAGGTGGCTCGCTCCGTGTTGCGAAATATAGAGTATTCGATTGCTCATGTATCCAAACTCTATGCACATTTGTCCCCTTGGCTATCCCTTCAAAGAATCGTTTCGGTGCGAAAGATGTTGCTTCGTATATTAGCGTGTTGAAAATGGGTCTGAGTAGGTGATGGGAGATCTCAATTTTCTCTTGTTCCGCTGAAGCGTCAAGTCTCTGAGACGAGCTCAAAAACTCAATAAGTTCGGAATGCTTCTGTGCAGCTTTCGAGCTGAATTCACTCAAAAGTCGATTCCAGTCTGCGTCTTCGCTATAAAGTCGTTCTAATGCAGAAGAGACATCTTGATCTGCGATATTTGCGATAATTGTGGCATCTCCGATGGTATCATCAGAAGTTCGAGTAAATCTCCCTGTAAACTGTAACAAGATAGCAAGACTCTTGTGGGTGTCATGAACCGCAGCAATTTTTAGCTGAGGAAGATCAAATCCTTCACCAAGCATGTTAACACATACGACTATTCTGCTTTGGCGAGGGGTTGTATTGATTTGTCTTAAACCATTGTTGGTTTCTGTGTCCTTCGAATGTATTATCACGGGGTTTAGATCTGGCGCGATGTTTTGGTAGGTCGCGTGTATAGCGCTGGCTCGCTCTATTGTCGCGCAACGAGCCATCATCAAGTGATCTTTTCCATGAGCTAGATCGTTTCGAAGAATTTTCACCGCCTTATCTGCGATTGCGGTATCAGCATTCTCCTGGTCAATTTCGAATACTGGCTCGAAACTTATAGGTTTGAAATAGCCTTCGTCTTGGGCGGAGCTCAGTGGAAACTCATAAATTACTTTTCCGTCGACGAGTTTTCCATCTCGTCGATACGGGGTAGCTGTGAACTGTAGGATTTTTCTATCCGTGAACTGTTCCCTAAATCCAGACCAGCTCGATGCAGCGACGTGGTGTGCCTCATCGACGATCAAGAGATCTATAAAATTGGCAATCTTTTCCATCATTTTACTGGTGGATTTGTTGGCGAGTGCACTCATGGTAGCTACCACGACATTGCAGCTCTTGAATAAAGCTAGATCTTCTTCAGAATGTGGCCGCTTCTTTACAATTCCTACGATTGGATTCCGGGCCGTAGGCTGTAGGTTACCTAGTTTTCGCAACAACCCTAGCTTTAGAAATTTAAGTGCTGTTTGATCCCGAAGCACTTTGGAAGGTACAACCACCAACAGTGTTCCGGGGTTGTATGCGACTAGAGTTGCAAGCATCGTTTCGGTCTTTCCTGTCCCCGTTGGCATCACCACTGTAGCCGGTTTTTGATCAAGGCTCCAATGGGCGCCAATCGCGTGGAGACCTCCAATTTGGGGAAGGCGTAGTCCCATTTCTATCACCTTCCCTGATGGATCTTTCTTTTCAGCGCAGAAACTGAAGGCACCTACCCAGGACTTGGCAATTTCATCGGAAATTTTCTCTAAACCGTTCTTGGAAACTTCTGCTGTTATTTGCTCTAACTTACGGTGAGCAATCCATTTTGACTCTCGCTGTTCGCTGCGGTGGAGAACTCCATCGACCCCTTCGGGTAGCGAAAGTTTCCTCTTTTTGGTCACTAGGATCTTCTCGCCCGTATCGAGTGTATAGAGCTTTTCAATTACTCGAGGGGAAGTATTGAAATCCTTCAGTGAATTTACATTCTTGATGCCGCCATTATCGAGGATGTGTCGTATTTCACCGACAGCCTGCTTTACGGGGCCAAACTCTAGAATCGGAAGAGTTAGAGTTATTGATTTTTTATTTGAATTCGGATTCATTCTGGTGGAGCCGAAATATAGCAAATCTAATATTCAACTGTATAGGAACTGTAGCATGATCGGAGAATATGGAAAAGCAATCGGTTTGCTCAAGGTTTTGAGGATAATAATGCAGACTTTTTTAGATGAAGGAGAATTTTGTGTCCGGTTCGAGACGACTTGAATCCAAGATGAGCTGAAATATCTCGAACGGTTGGAGTTCGTTTCTCGGTTTGTTGTGTCTTCTCGATGAAATTAAGCGCTTTGATCTCATTATCCGTAAGCTCAGACCTAAGCCGTTCCTCACTTTGCTCCGATACCTGATCAAACACATCGAATAGGTGATACAAATCATTGGCGAGTTGATTCGCATCTCTGAGGCCGATTTCTTCGCCGGTCTCTTTGAGATAGATCTCTTGGAATTCCTTGAGTGATTTCTCCGGGAATTCGGTAAACGCAAGACGTCTTAACATGGATCCCTGTTGTACCATTTCCAGGGCATTCGTACAATGGATCTGAAAGCAAGTGTGTCTTTGTTTACCTGGACGACATGGTTGCCACACTTGCGGGGGAGAGGAGGGGGTGGTGTGGTGACCAGAAAAGCCGCTTTCGCGGCTCAACGTAAGGATGTTTCTTGTTTACCAAACTGTGGATAAACTGTGAGTTGCTAACCTACGGGGACGATGTTCGAACCTAAAATATCTATTAAGTGAACGATAAGAATCAAGCGGTGCGTCTATTTCAGGATCAATTTAAGTTTCCAGAACATTTGTCCACCTTCTCGAACGAGCGCATCTATGAGATTCTCCGTCCCAGTCTTTGTCTCTGGATTGTTGTATAGCTCAGTGAGCGCCTCTTGCCACTCATCGGTAAAGTAGAGTGAGTAATGAGGATTGTTTCCTCGGACCGATCCTTCGAGTAAATGGAGTTTTGAGATTTCGAGACTTTCCTTCGGGTTTGCTTTTGCTAGTGCAACTATGTTCGAGGTTAGGCCGTGATCCGATTCCAGTTTTCCGCCGGATTTCTCAAGTGTTCTTCTGGTTTGTAAGGCAAGCCAAGTTGAATCGAATACATCTTTGGAGCCGATCCAGTGACCGAATGCCTCGAATATTTCATTGTTCGGGTAATTTTCAAGCAACCATTCCCAACATGAAATTAAACGTTCTTTGCGATTGGGTTTTTCTATCTGTGCTTGATTAGACCTCTTTCCTTTTTTTGGAATTATTGAACGCCCAATGAACTGAATGAATTTAGTGTGGTGTTCGATGTTGCCTTGATTCCAGAAGAGTTTGAAAAGGCTGTGGTCGAAACCAAAGTGGTCATAGTGCACAAAGGCTAGGGCAAAATGGACAGCGAGACCCTTGTTCGGGTTCGTAAAGTGTTTCCTTTCAGGGTCCATTTGAGGGGGGTGGCTTAGTGCTCTTTCGTAGAGTTTTTGGAAGGCAGAATCGTTAAACATAGTCTGATAGAGATCAGCTGAAAGGTATCCTTCCCAGGTTGCCAGACAGAGGTGGTTTTTGCCCGTTTCCTGAGGGAAAAGAGTCGGGAGTAGTTTCTGGATCCAAGGAATATCGCGGTGATAGAATACGTACAAGTAACGGCCAAACATGAACATAAGAGCTCTAGTTGTCTCTGCGCTCAAGGTGCCCTCAAAAACCTCTCGAATTTCGTCCGATATTTGCCCCCTTCTCCCGTTGGTATTGTAATCGTCCTCAAGAGCCAGAAAGAGAACAAGAACTTCAAAGGCGCGTCCGCGAACGGAGTTGATAGCTAGGGAATAAGCATCCATTACTATTGATTTGGATGAACCGGGGGAGGTGGTCTTCATGGACGCTGTATTTGGATTCTCGTCTTCTGGTACGGGGTCTGGGTACGAAAGCAAATACTTTATTAAGTCGAATATTTGTACCCGTTGATTCTGAAGATCTTTGCGTAGATGGGACTGACCGCTCTTCAACAATACTTGTAATACGTCTACTATCGCTCTATGAACCGATCTCCAATCATAGAGCCAGGTATCGTATCGCCGCTGCTCCTTTCTGTTCTCATTGTCAAATGGATGAGTAATCCCTGATTTCTTGATGGAAGACATCATCTCTAACAAAGTCGAGAGATCTACGTTCTCTAGAAGCTCCGGAGCCTTTGATAGCGTTTCTTGGAACGCGGTCAAAAAACTGTTCGTGTAGTGTGAATCTAGGACACCACGCTCAAAGAATAGGTTAGCCTGGGAGGAGTAAAGGGAAAGTCGTTTTGGCAGATCCAGCTTTAGAAGGTTGGTTATTCCATCGGCGTTTAGTGGGTTTAGAAAATCACCACTGGAGTTATTCTTGACTAGTTCTTCTGGAGTCCAGTCGTCGCGAAGTTTTGCTGCGATACACTGGATCGAATACTTGCCAAAGACCTCAGGCGAAACAGGTCCTCGGCTTACAACTGTGCCCCCTGTTACCTTGCCGACTGCAGGTTCAGGAGTATATGCTGGGTTAATTAGAATCTTTGCTTCGGCTGCATCCGTTCGCTCTGTCTCTGTAAGGTTCTCCGCAATGACCGATAGGATGCTAGAGGCAGCTTCGAGCTGCCATTGGTACTCATCTTTTTTTTCTGAAGACTGTGTGAACCGAGAAATTACCTGCTTCACGAAGTGTCGCTTTCGAGACTTAGAAAAGGAGGGGAAAACTTGCTTTAGGGTATTTAAATATTCGGTTCCCATCATAAGGCCGTGAAAGTGCTGGGTATCAAAGATTCTTTCTAGAGCCTCGGCCAATTGTTCTCTGAAAGCTGTAGGGCAAAGACTCAAGACGTACAGCTTGAAACGCCACATCGCCGGACTGTCCGGTAACTGTTCGATATAGTTCGTGTAGATGCTGAGTATCTGGTCGTAGTTAACGCGGTTGTTTGATATTAGCTTGTTGACTAAAACTTTCATTGTCGCCGCAAGTTCACGGATCTCTTCACTTGAGGACAGACCCTCTTTTTGTCCAGGTTCAAGTGTGAAAAAATCCACATCTAGAAGCGCGTATGTATCTCCGATAAGGAAGCCTTTCGTAGGGCATCGGTCTCTTTGTTGGGAGACAATCTTGGTCATGGTCTCGCCGGTTAGTCGCAAGGCTTGCTCAACATAGCTGCTATCCAAATTGTTGAGACGATCGAAGACTTGTATATAGGAAAGATCTCGGAGGTAGAAGATTCTGTCATCTGAAAACACCAGCTCTTCCGATTCAGGAATCTCATTATTTCTCACGGACAACAGTGCATCTATAAGCAGTAGCATGGAAGCGTAATCTTTTTCATCAGAGAGTGTTTTGAGCATATCCTTGTAAGAGAATCCCCCGTCATTAAAAGCTTCCATGAGCTTAACCCATTCTTCATCCTTTATTTTGGGGACAAGGCGGGCCAAGCTGTCAGCAGGTAGTGTGGCGCCGATCCTAAGAAACTGAGAGATAACTTCAGGATTGAAAGTTTCGACGGTGATCGGAACGTTGTGGATGATTTCCAATACTAATTGCGGTTCGCTTTCTGATGCTCTGAGAAGATAGTTTAGTTCAGGTGTAGCATAGCCGAATCGAGAGGGGTTTTCAGACTTTTGTTTAATACAATCGAAAAATTCGTTTTTCCATAGCCAGTTGACCCAACGATGATCAGCTTGGGAGTAGAAGTATTGACGCGCATCAATATTGAGAGTGATCAACTCTCGAACCCTTTCTGCGGTAATTTGTGGTTTGTTAGCGGTCATGGTTTTGTTTGAGGAGCAAGCTTAAGTATTGCATCAATTTCAGAATGGACATCAAGCTGCCTAGTCAGCGTTATTGACATAACTTGTTGGAAGTCGAGGAGTAGTTGCTCAAATTGTTGGAGTGTGAACGATGAGGGATCTATTTTGCTTTTCCTGGCGTTTCCGTGATGTGCAAGCGCATTCAGAATATTATAGACTCGCCCTATTTCGCTTATGTGTTGATTGCTTACTGTTACCGATCCGTACTCGTTTAATATCGTTTTCTTGTTTGTTCCGACGGTACCGACTTCAGGACTGTAGAATGGATAGAGAATCTCTCGAAGTGAATTTGCGGCTTGTGCTATCCAGTCTGGATTGTTTCTACACTGCGGGCGGGCTGCGTACAAGGCCCCTCGGAACATTTGTGATGGTTTGAATCTAAGATTGTATTTTTGATAGAGATTATCTAGCCGTTCGCACAAATCGTTTTGTTCTGGCGTCAAAGGAACAGGAGGCAGCGGTTTGTCGATGATTGGCTGTGACAATTCTTGGTCCATAGATAGTTTAATTCTATCTTAGAACTGGGCTATTGGGGAGCCCTTAATGGCCGTATTTCTGAAGCCGCTTGAGAATCCGATACCCCGTCCGCGACGACTTGAATCCAAGATGAGCTGAAATCTCCCGAACCGTCGGTGTTCGTTTCTCGGTTTGTTGTGTCTTCTCGATGAAATTAAGCGCTTTGATCTCATTATCCGTAAGCTCAGACCTAAGCCGTTCCTCACTTTGCTCCGATACCTGATCAAACACATCGAATAGGTGATACAAATCATTGGCGAGTTGATTCGCATCTCTGAGGCCGATTTCTTGGCCGGTCTCTTTGAGGTAGATCTCTTGGAATTCCTTGAGTGATTTCTCCGGGAATTCGGTAAACGCAAAACGCTTTAACATGGACCGCCCTTTACACCCCGAATCCGTACATTGTCGGCTGACTGCATCGGCGGCGCAGATCGAGGGATTGCGGTGTCAGTTAGTGTTGCAGGAAGGGGAAGCGAGTCCTTACGCCTCACGCGCAAAGGGAAATCATTTGCTGGACGACTTGTTGGGCGCGGAGGAAGTACGCGTGGCACGCTATGATTCCTCGTTGGACGATGAAATTGAATGCCAAGCCAAGGCGCTCCGGTTGGCGGGACGGAAACCGTATGCCATTCCCATTGGCGGATCCAATGGTCTGGGGACGTTGGGCTACGTGGCGTGCGGACTCGAAATTCAGTCACAGATGAATCAGATGGGGGTGACATTCTCGCACATTGTGTGCGCTAGCGGGAGTGGGTCACGCAAGCCGGTCTCGTCACGGCGCTTTTCGGAAACTGGGGTGACGTCTCGGTCGTGGGAATCAACGTCAGTCGGGAAAGAACTGCTCAAGAGGCAAAAGTTTTTGGGCTGGTCCGGGCTGCTCACGGCGTATTGACCGAGGAATCTGGGTTGGAGTCTGGGGCCGTCAGGTGTTACGATAAGTACGTTGGGCCTGGGTATGCGCAGCCTTCAGACAAGATGGTAGAAGCCGTGCAATTTTTGGCGCAGCGGGAAGCGGTTCTCTTGGATCGAGTATACACCGGGAAGGCCATGACTGGGCTCATCGGCTTGACCAAGAAAGGCGTCTTCAGCCCGGGTGATCGGGTTCTCTTCCTCCACACGGGAGGCGCGCCCGCATTGTATGCTATGGCTGATGCCTTCTTCGACCCGGTTAGCGAATCCGGTTCGTCCCTTGGTGCGTCCGGATAGTGCTAATTTTAATCTACCGTGAATCGCGTGCAAGCTGCTAGACCGCAGGTTTATCGGATAGACAGATCGTTGAGGTGGGGTTGATTGTCCCGATTCCATTCGCTTAGTACTTCGGTATCCGTGGAAAAGAACAATCGTTTGATGGAATGGCCCTCGGCATGGCCGTCGGCGTAGATTGTATTCAGTCGACCTCGGTGCCGGCGTCGTACTTCACTGTCGAGCCGCGCGCTATCTTCCGGCTCAATGGGAGTCGATGGGGTTGCTCGGATGATGTGATAAAACGTTCGGATCAGTCCATGCGGAGCACGGCCGAAATTGTCGCCGAGGGCCAACATGGCGGAAGGTCTTCTGACCTCGCCTTCTCGAACAAAGTCGTAGGTAAAGTTTGGGCTAAGGCCGAAACGACGGGATCCCAAGCCTTTGAAGGCATAGCCCCAATCGTTGTAGCCGTAATGCGGAGGTTCAGCGAAGCTGTCATGAATTCTAATCTTTCGTTCTGAAGGGCAGATGAAAACGCTGTTCTTCACATTTCCCCCACGCCCACGTGCGTCCACTGAGGTGCTTCTGAACGTCCGAGTTCCGCCGATCAGTCTGGTATCACCGATATACTGATGGCCGAGCAACCAGATCCAGTCTCCATCGCCTGGGTGGCGACTAGATAATCCGGGCGGGTAGTAGCCAAAGTCGTCGACATACATCCTAAGAGCCAGACTTTGCTGTCGGAGATTGGACATACATTTGAGTGAACGCGCGGTCTCTAAGGCGCGAGCTGAGGCCGCCAAAACCAGGGACGCAAGGATTCCGATAATGGCGATAACTACCAAGAGTTCCACGAGCGTAAATCCAGCGAAACCGTTCCGGCCGATCTTGGGAGCCTTCCTGACGGAGGGCGATTCAACAGTTCTTGTCATTGGATGGCTGGCAGTTTGAGTGAGCCGCCCACCTGGCATCTCCTTGTTAACGGGAGTTATAATAGGGTCGGAAGCAGGTGGCGGAGCTGGAACTGCATCGGTTGTTAAAAAATGTCTGACTGTGGTTGCGAGCGAACATCAGCATGTCCATCAGCAGGGTTCTTTCAGTTTAAGGTGGTCGCGTTTTGTGGTTAGTAATTGGACACCGTCATTAAACGGAGGAAAATGTCGTTTATTAGCAAAAAAAACAATCCTGTTCTCACCGCGATTGAAGTCGTTGAACGTGTCTCTCCCTGTGTGTTGTGAGGAGCCTTCCATGCGACCTAACAATACAATACTTACATTGTATTGAAGTTGGTGGTCTGTCAATGGTGTTTCTGAATTTGTTGCCTCGGATTTCATTCGGTTTTGAGACCGGTTTCATGATGCAGGAGTAGCTTATAGCTGATTCTTTGGAAACTGAATGTGGCGCATAAAGGGAATTGGATTCTTGCTGCTTGAAGGCCAAAACATGCTGGATTTCAGGCATGGAGTGGAATTGCTTGGCATAAGCCGTATTCCGGTATCGGGTATGGTTGCGGGCTTGAATTCAATGGATTATTGGGAAAACTGGGGTTTATTCTGGTTGTACTCTCGTAGTTGTGTCTGTTCGCAATGTGGACTTGGAGGTGAATACGGGTTTTGGGTGTAATCCGTGTCAATGCTATTTTGGTGGTTGAGGTAAGAACCGTTTATTTATTGATTGACGGGGAGGGTGTGGTCTCTTATTCAATTAGCATTGTCATGGAGAGACGGAATCGGACAATTATTTGGGGGTAGTGAGATTGTTGGAGGTTCTCATGGTAATTTTTTGCAGGGAAAACAGCAGTGAGGTTGGCGGGCGACTTGGCGGCGAGTCGGGTTTGGGAGCGGAAATTGAGGTGAAGGATCGGCTCATGCCACCAGCATGTTTCAGTGTTTCGGAGGATGATGCCGTGTATTTTCATTTGGATAGAATGCAATGAAATCGAGGAATCTACTTTTTGGAGTGTGTTGTGTGTTTTTTCTGGGGCTGCTGCTGGGAGGAGTGTTGACGCAGTTCTTTCTAGGGAGGGTGGGTCCCGAGGAGGCTAAGGGTGTGCATTCGGGTCCTACCGAAGCGGTAATTGAGGAAAACTCAGGTTCGCTTGAGGGCGAAGGAAGGGCGGAGGCCGGCGAAAGCATTGATTGGAGTGATATTGCTTCCGACGACTTACATCAGTACATCGAGAATCTCAGGGCGATGGGCTGCCCTTCGGAAACGGTATCCGATATCGTCGTTGGCCTCCTGGCGTCGGAATATACCGCTTTGCTCGATGACCTCGAAACGCCGTCGGATTCTTATTGGCGACCAGTTTCTTCGAGAGGAAACGGTGTTAGTGCTGAAGTGCAGGCCCACCGGAAGGCTTTGATGGAGTTGGTGGGGAGACGGAAGAGAGAGGTCTACGAGTATGTCGGGATCGATTACGACGGGTACGTGAGAAAGTACCGGTGGGATCATCGATACCGGCCCTCGGAGCTCGGTTTTATTTCGGATCGGGACGTGCGGGAGCGGGCTGAGAAGGTGTTGAGGCAGTTTAAGAATACGGAGCGCGAAATTGGTCAACGCTACAACGGTCTAGTGAGTCGCGACGGCATGCAGGAGATCTACCGCAGCTACGAGGAGAAGTTTTCCGCAATGAAGAAGATCCTATCGCCTGAGGAGTTTCAATCTTATGTCATGAGAGATTCGCCGTTGGCTAATCGGCTAAAGGATCGAACCCTTTCAGGTTTTGAGCCCAATGAAGAGGAGTTTGAATCCATTTTTTCCATTTATGAACGATATGACGGGTTGAATTCAGAGCTCTTCGAGACTGAGGGCGGGCGTATGGGAGATTTGGTGGATGTGGGTGCCAGAAATGAGGAAATCCGAGACGCTCTGGGAGAGGACCGATATCGAGACTATGAGCGGTCTCAGGATCACGTCTATCGGCGGCTCGTTGACCTCGGGCTGGATCATGAGCTTGATGATGATATTGCGGCTGCCGTTTACAACCTACGTGAGGTGCATCTGGAGTTGCTGCGATGGGTGAACTTGGACCAGTCATTGGCGGAAGCGGAACGTTTGGCTGAGTTGGAGGCACTCCGATTGGGGTTGAATGAAGAAGTCCGCAAGCTGATGGGGGATAGCGCCTATGGTGACTACTCCGGAAAGTCCTACGGGAATTGGTTGAACGATTTTGTGAAGTGATATGAACGTGCTAGAGGTTTTTAAGTGTTGCGAATTTCGGCCCCATTTTTCGTTGGCGCTTCTTATCGTGGCCGGGTGCGAACTCCGAGGCGAGGAATCTGGAAAGGATGCTTTCAAGCGGTTGTTGGATTCCCCTCCGGTGATCGAACGGTTGATCTATACGGAGACCTTACCTCCCGAGAACAAATCTCCGCTGAGTTACGCGGAAGGGATTTTGGGTTCGTCGAACTATTTCCACGGACTCTTGCGCTGGCAAGAAGGGGCGTTCCTGTTTGCGGAGCTGAACGCTCCCAATGTGGAAGAAGGTTATCGGCTATCGGGTCGAGATTTTCTGCAATACGACGGGCTTTTCACCTTTATCCACTCAAGAACCAACACCACGGTCTATCAGAGGGCCGAGGATACGCTCGATCGGGTGAGTGTCTCAACCGTGGAGGACACCGCAGTCTATCGAACCCGAAGGAGAATTGAGCCGATTACCCTGGGGATTAGCCATCTTCTTCCGGGGCAGGTTGAGTGGGAGGGGGACCAGTTTCGGGCGGTGGGCATCGCTGATCGAAAAGCTGTTGATATCAGCGGTGAGATACTGTCTTTGAGCGATTCCCGTCCGGACAAGTTGGCAGTCCGTTATGCCAGTGACGTGGGAGCGGCTGATTACGTGATCCACTATTCCTATGAGAATCCGGACATCCTGCCTTTTCCGAACAGGATTGAGAATGTCTTCCATTACCAGGGAAAAGAAATCTTGTACCGCGAGTATGAGATTAGTGACGTTTCGCTTGGAACTGAGAGTTTGCCGAAGTCAATGTTCACGCCCGAGTTGATTACGCAAATGGAGAATTCCACTACGCACGTGGCGACGAACGGAACTTTTTATCTGAAGCTCGATGGCGGGCAATTGCTTGAAGTGCCAAGTGGGGTGGCTCCCAAAACAAAGTTGTCCAAGGGGGACTATTGGCAGAATCGCTATGTCTATGCGTTCTTACTGATCGTGATCGTGGGGTACGGTGCCTACTTTGTTCGATCCGGAGCGCTGGCTAGCCGCAAGGCTGAGTAGAACTATCGAACGCTTTCACAACTGGTGTTGTGAGTCGAAAACAGAAATAGAAAACATTATGAAAAGATTGGTTATTCCCCTAGGGGTTGTATTGTCAATAGTCGGAGTCTACGCCGCGCAGTGTTTCATTAGTTCCTCGACATGTGTTTGTGTCAATATTGGGGACTGTTATGGGAGTGACACGCCTACGGGCTGTTCGACCCCTACTTGTATCATTGCCGACGAGCAAGTGTGGATCCAGAACATCTGTAGTGGTGCGGGTTCGCACAATAGTCGTACCCAAATCGGTAATGCCACCTGTCCCGTGGAGGAGTGCAGGATCTACAACAGCTGTACGTTTCAATACGAGAATCCGCCTAACGGATGCGAGTTTGAAGTGCCGCGTTACCAGGGAGTTGGGAACACTTGCACCCCGTAGCGTTGGAGAGATGAGGAGTCGAAACAACTGAAGAATATTATGAAGAAACTAATAGCGTTTGGAATCATGGTAGTCATGAGTGTCAGCGCGGTTTATGGCACTACCTGCTACCTCGATGCTCACAATTGTGTGTGTGTGAACATCGGTGACTGTTATGGCGAGGACACTCCGACGGGGTGCACCACTCCGACGTGTATCATCGCTGATTCAACGGGTACGACGGACAACGTTTGTGAAGGTGCTGGACCGTTCTCGGAACGGACCCGTGATGGTGATTGCACCTGTGAGGTCTCCTCCTGTCGAATCTGGAACAACTGTACCTTTCAGTATGAGGCGCCTCCTGGTGGTTGCAACTTCACTGTGCCGCAATACCGAGTGGTGCCTTCGTCAACTCCCTGTCCATAGAAAAGGCGAGTAGAAGAGTATGACGAGGTGGCAGAGTCGGACAGGGCTGCCACCTCACCATTTGGATATGTTTAGTGTTGCTGAGAGGAGATTGGCTTTGAATGTTTTTCGGATCAGTGCGATTGCGATCTTGGTGCTCACGGCGGCGGCCAAGTTGTTCAGTGTCGGTGGGGATGCCGTGCTCCTGGAACTGCCGGACCCAGTGTTCGGGCTGAAATACCGGCATATGATGGTCTTGATGGGGCTGGCCGAAATTCTGGTCGCAGCCATGATTTTCTGGTTGGGAAACTCTCAACGTAGTTTGGTGGCGATTCAAGGATTCTCAGCGGCGGTGTTGGTCTACCGGGTGTCGGTGGAGATGGTGGGGCCGGGGGCTTTGTGTCCTTGTCTCGGAACATTGCACGAGAAACTGGGCCTGAGTGAGGGCGCCGTCGAGATTACGACGCTGTCGTTGCTGGCCTATCTTTTGGTTGGAAGCATTTATTTCAGTTTGGGCCATAGAAAAGGGGCCATTTAAGTGAGTCTATGTTTTTGGTAACTGGTTTGGGAGTGGCGCTTGTATTGGGTCGCTATTGAGCGGTTTCTTGCGATAGCGGTTCGCGGCCTCTCTGCCGGATCGTGCTAGTAAGCGGTTAGGTGGTGGATGAGGCACCGCTTGAGGAGTGGAAGACTTTAGAACTGACTTCGAAGCTCGATGAAAAGTGTTGAAGGCATTGGCTGGTTTCCCGTCATCCTGGTGATCGTGCTTTTTGCCTACCTGGACAGCCTTACGTATGGCTTCCTCTCGATGGATGATCCCGAGTATGTTTATGAGAACCCGCATGTTCAAACCGGTCTATCGGTTGAGAATGTCAAATGGTCCTTTAGCTCAGCTACGGGCGGCGGGAGCTACTGGCATCCGTTGACCTGGCTGTCCCATCAATTGGATTGCAGCCTGTTTGGATTGAACGCGGGGAGGCATCATGCCACGAACCTGATCTTTCATCTCTTGGCAGTGATGGCGATCGCGGGGCTCGGGCAAGCCCTTGGTTTGACGGCCTTCCAGCGGGCGGTTGTGATTTGTACCTTCGCGCTCCATCCGGTGCAGGTCGAGAGTGTGGTCTGGATCGCGGAACGAAAGAATCTGTTGAGCGGGGGGTGTATTCTGCTGGCTCTCAGTTCGTTTCTCTACTACCTCCGCCGGTCTGACAAAGGTGCCTTGATTCTCTGTTTTTGCAGTGGTGTCTTAGGGATGATGGCAAAGCCTTCGGCGGTTGTGATTCCGGTCGCTTTGCTGATCTTGTGGGTTTGGTTTCGACGGTTTGAGTCGAAAGATCACGACATCAAGCTGGATCGCAATAGCCTATTTCTCTTGGCGGGCTTGTTCTTGTGTTCGACGCTCGTGGCTTTCGTGACGGTGTGGGCACAGAGGGAGGTCGGCGCGTTGGTTGGGCTTGGTGAGCTTGGGCTCGCGGGACGGCTGGATCGCCTCTGGTTTAGCTATGTTTGGGGGATGTGGCACTTTATTTACCCGGTAGATTTGTCGATCGCTTATTCCTACGGCGGTGAGTTCATTGGGCGAGTCGGGTTCTGTGGGGGATTAGGCGTGATCCTGCTGTCCTATCTTGCCTGGCGGCACTCGGATAAGCGCGGATTGGTCTTTTTGGGGTGGTTCCTCTACCTCCTAGTGATGCTGCCGTCTTCGGGGATAGTGCAGGTCGGAATGCAATCGTTTGCCGATCGGTATCTGTATTTGGGCGTCATGGCATTGTCATTGGTAGTGGTCGGATTAGGCAGTGCCTTCAAGGGGATCTCATTTTCGTTCTTTAGCCGCGCTGCAATCTTGGCGTTCTTGGTTGGTGTCATGGTTTGGCAAACCAGAATCAATACCGGGAAGTGGCGGGACAGTGTGACACTGTTTCGATCCGCGGCAGATCGAGATCCGGACAACTGGTTTGTGGTGTTGGGCTTGGGGGCTGCCTTGTTGAATGTTGGGGAGGACGAATCCGCGCTCCATTATGTGTTGAAGGCTCGGGAATTGAACGCGAACAGTGATTTGAGTTCGTATCTCTTGGCGCTTTGCTACGTGTCGAGAGATGACTCGGTGAAGGCTTTGGAAGCGCTTGAAGAAATAGACGGAGAAAGCCTGAGTCGCTATCAGGAACTATCCGAGCAACTGAAGTTTCAGATTGCAGCGGAGGCAGGGCCGTCGACCCAGAGCGGACTCTGATCTGGAGCCTTCGCCTGCAATGATTTGGCGCTTGATCAACAATGACAGTAGTTAGGTGGGTCTTATGAATAAGCTCGAAAGCCGAGTTGAGAAGGTGGTGAAGGAGAGTTTTCCCACCGGTACGAAGTTTCTGGATGCGAATCGTGTTGTTTCCGAGTCTGGAAGGCGTGTGAAGGATCGTGATTCGTGGGCGGCAGAGTGGTTTGCTCGGCACCTAAGCCATGAGCAGAGACAGATTGTGATGATCGCCGAGGTTGGCCGGGAGATTCCAAGCGAATTGACAGCATTGTTGGAACAGTTTGCCACGGAATCGAGTGGGGATCGGCGCCTGGTATTGTGGCACCGACGTTCCTTCTCAGAAATGGTCTCGCAATTATTTTCCGTATTTAGACGGTCCCGATTCCGGCGGCGATCGTTTCTGGGCGGCGAAACTGACACAGAAGCGTCGATGGAGGGAATGGGATGGCGCTTTGCCAGTAGCCGAGCGGCTATTCCTCTGATTTTGGATGCGATTTGTCCGAGATCTCTGTGCGTTGACTTTAGCGCCTGGTTTCCAGCTTTATGCTTGAGCACGATTCATTACTTTGTCCCGAAGAATGTGAGCAAGGAGTATGACTGCACGATCATCATTCCCGCCCGGAATGAGGCAGGCAATGTTCGTGAAATATGGGAGCGCCTGCCCCGGTTCGGGCGTTCACAGGAAATCGTGTTTGTGGAGGGGCATTCTTCTGACCGAACTCGTGAGGAAATTGAGACTTTCCTTGCCGAGGATGGTGACCGGGCTGGAAAACTGGTCTTGCAGACCGGGAAGGGGAAATGGGATGCGGTTCAGATGGGGATCCGTGAGAGCTCGTGTGAGCTGGTGTTCATCCTGGATGCGGATCTTTCGGTTGATCCCGAGGCGCTGGGCGAGATTTACCATGAAGTCTGCGAGAAGGGTTGGGATTTTATCAACGGGACTCGATTTGTACATAGCATGGAAGCTGGGGCGATGCAGACGATAAACTACTTTGCCAACAAAGCGTTTGCGTGGTGGGTGAGTGTTGTTATGAGCGTTCGCGTCAGTGATAGCCTGTGTGGCACGAAGGTGTTTTTCCGAAAACATTTGGGCTATGTTTCGGAAGGCCTTGAGAGGATAGAAGAAGCGGATCCTTTTGGGGACTATAGCATGCTCTTTAGGCTGAGGGAAGTGGGGGGGCAGTTGATGGATTATCCCGTCCATTACCGGGCTCGGCGGTATGGCACTACCAATATCGCGCGCTGGCGTGACGGAGTCTCCCTGGCCAAGGTCGTCACCATCGCAATGTGCTCACTACGTTCTCGACGTGATCGCGTGGTCGGGACGGAGTGGAATGCGGCGACAAACTGATTTTTTTGGGAGTACTTGGTTTGAATGAAACGAATGGCTTGGACATGAACCCGGATTCTAAAATCTTTGTTGCAGGGCACCGTGGTCTCGTGGGAGCGGCCCTAATGCGTACACTGAGGGCAGGAGGATACCAAAACATTCTGATTGCCGCTCATAAAGATCTTGATCTCACGGAGCAGTCTGAGGTGGAAGATTACTTTCAGAAAAGCCGGCCGGATATTGTGATCGTTGCCGCCGGCCGGGTCGGTGGGATTTTGGCCAATCAAAGTGAGCCAGATGAGTTCATTATGGAGAACTGCGCGATCGCTCTCAATGTCATTCGCGCGGCCTATTCTATCGGTGTGCGAAAGCTTCTGTATCTGGGGAGTTCCTGCATCTACCCCCGTATGGCTGCGAATCCTATTGGAGAAGAAGCGCTCCTGACCGGACAGTTGGAAGAAACGAACCAATGGTATGCCATTGCCAAGATTGCTGGCATCAAGATGTGTCAGGCATTTCGGCGGCGGCATGGGTGCGATTACTTGACGGCGATGCCGACCAATCTGTTTGGTCCCGGGGATCGATATGATGCGGCTCGTTCGCATGTATTGCCGGCGTTGATCGCCAGATTTCACGCGGCGAAACAGGATGGGATTCCCAGCGTGACCTGTTGGGGGTCGGGTTCCCCTCGTCGTGAATTCCTGTATGTCGATGATCTGGCTCGGGCCTGTCTCCTTTTGCTTGAGAATGAGACTGTGGAAGATCTCTTCAACGTGGGATTCGGCAGTGACACAACCATCAAGGAGTTGGCCGAGATGGTAAAGCAGAAGGTCGGGTACGAGGGCGAAATCGATTGGGATGAAAGTAAACCGGATGGAACGCCCCAGAAGTTGCTGGATAGTTCTCGGATCCGAGCGCTTGGGTGGAGGCCGCAGGTAAGTCTGGGACAAGGGATTGAGCTGGCGTATCGCGATTTCCTGGAAAACAACCCTTTGGCGTGTGCTGAAAGAAATGGACGCTTGGCACTGGCGAGCTGTTAGTTGTGCGGTTCCGTGGTCGGTAGAGGAGAGTGTGGGGATCAAGGGTTACGAAACTTCGTCAAATCCTCCAAGCAAGATACTGAAGGATCTCACCTAGACCTAAAATAAGCGTGTAGCCCGGGCCAGATTGGGAACCGTCAAATCTCTGCTTCCTAGTGCTTCTAATATCCCGCTGAACAAGATTGTGACTTGGTTTCCGACTCCGGATTGGGCAATCCGATGCGAACTATACCGGTTTTGGTTGGATCCATCGGGTTCTTTCCCGCTCGGCGACACAGACCTCCCTGGCGATCCTTGGGGTCGCTTACTAAGAATCAAATGCCAGTACACTTTAGATTGGTTTGAGCTTCCGAAGCCGTTTCCATGTCGAGAACAGTTCTGGGTGCCAGGTATTGTAGCTCAGTAGTCGGAAGATGGTTTTTCTTTCCTGACGGATGATTTGGGCCGGCAGCAAGATGTCGCATTGAAGAACCGGCGGTATTCCATCCGTTGGATGTCCGCCCCGCGTTTCTTGTTCGGCACTAACTGTCCAACCCCTGCCTTGAGGCTCCACGCCAGAGACGCCATCACCATGTAGGCCCAGTTGCTGTTTAGATCTCTGACCGGCATCCGAAGCGCATTTACACCTCCCTTGAGTTGGACGATGAGGTTTTCTTGGTCGCCCCGTTCGTGATCGAACAGAACCACCTCGATCGTGCTCATGTCTCGACGGGTAGTGATATAAAAGAAGTAGCGTATCTCATCGTAGAGCAGGTCTTCCCCTTTCTCCACACTGATGTTCTTGCGGACGACGACCACGCGATAGTCCTGTTTGCACTTACCTGGACGATATTCAGATTCTAAACGCACATCATCCTTCGTTCGATGATCTAGTTTCTATCGTTTGGAATAACCCTTTTGTTCCTCCACGCCACGAGGGAATCTTTATCAGGGGGCTGCATTCTGGCTTTCACGGAGATTTTTTGATGTGTGCGCATCTGTTGGTTCCGCAAGTTGAGAATTCTCTTCGATTTGTTCTCGAATCTAATGGGGTAGATACTTCGATATTCCAGCCTGACGGCACCCAACCCGTAAAGGTCTTGGGAGGCTTGTTTTGAATGAAGGAACTAAAGCATATTCTCGGAGAGCAGATGTGTTTTGAGCTACGTAGCTGTCTTATCGAAAAATCTGGATTTAACTTTCGCAATCGTTTGGCCCGCGGCTTTGTCACCGAAGTGGACTGTAGCTAAAATGAACGTCGGCTGATCTGGTGGCTAGTTTTGCGGTTGTGCTTGATGCCCATTAACTCGTGGGAGCATTCCAATAAGGGAAAATCAGGCAGCACAGACGAGAAGGCTGAAAGTGAAAGCGATAAACGGTAGGAACTGGGGCAATCGGCAGTTTAGAGGTAGAAATTGCGTTGGAGTTAGCCGCGTGGCTTGGGGCGGCTGCCATCGCCTGTAAAGCGATTACAAAACGAGCAAACCCGGTCAATATTTCTTTCTATTACCAGCCTGTCTCTTATACACATCTGACGCTGCCGACGAGCGATCTAGTGTAGA
>OJGU01000417.1_pt1 | contig 25748 bp, 26 predicted proteins | sample 1594741 | NCBI WGS metagenome assembly OJGU01 (sample SAMN05416841, study PRJEB24817) | seawater metagenome | isolation source: Sea water | place: Canada:Atlantic | collected 2013-07
TACGAGATGTAGAGAGGTCTCGTGGGCTCGGAGATGTGTATAAGAGACAGGCGGAGCATCGGTCGGTCGAAAGCGGAAGTGCTCGTGGTAGCGGGCGTAGGCCGCAGTGACGCGGAGCGAGGCCCCCAGGTGCGCGCCCATCTCTGCCTGAACGCGGGCCTCGTCGTAGTGCCGACCCACCGCGGCCAGGATCAGCTCCAGGACGTTGACCCCGGTCATGTGCCCGAGCTCGTGGGCAGCGGTGTGCAGGGTGGCTTGCCCGTCGCGAAGCGCGAACAGATGCGACAGCTTTCGGCCGCACTGAAACCGAAGTGCCTCCGCCAGCTGGGCTTCGTCGATCGCACCCAGTTGCTGAAGCGTTTGACCGAGGAGACCTCCGCCGCTTTGGGCCATCTGTCCCAGCCCCTGCATCAGCGTCGCCTCATCGACTCTTCGCAGCTCCAAGAGAACCTGCCCCAGCACGTCCGGGCCGCTGACCCAGTTGGTGAACACCGGCATGCCCCCGCTGAACCACACGCGCCGCATCCCAGCGGGTTGGCCTCCCGAGGCCGGCTGCTCGACGTCCATCGTGCCGGTAAAACGCTTGTGCAGCAGTGCGAACAGCAGCCGGGGAGGGCTTACCTGCGCAAAGTTCAGCACCGTGGCTGCAGCAGCGCTCTCGTTCGACACGCCTGATCAGCGTAGCACCGCTGCGCCCCCACCTGGTACCGTTGTGCCGATCGCGTTCTAGCTGCCCATGAGCATCAGCTTCATCGACGGAAACTCAAAGATCCGCTTCTCGGGGGTCACCGACGTGGGACGCGTTCGCGACCACAACGAGGACAACTTCCTCATCGCCGAGGACCTGCCGCTCGCCGCCGTCTCCGACGGCATGGGGGGACACGCGAGTGGCGAGGTTGCGTCGCAGATTACAGTCGATACGCTCCGGCGGTACTACACGGACACCCACGAGACCGGGGCCGACACCTGGCCGTTCCCGATGCCATCGCTGCACGTCGAGCGCGACCGCATGACGGTTTCGATCAAGCTGGCGAACACGATCATCCACGACACCGGCAAGCGCGACCCGTCCAAAAAGGGGATGGGCTGCACGGCGGATGCGATCTACTTCAGCCAGGGGCGATTCTTCATCGGCCACGTCGGTGACTCGCGCGTCTATCGCATCCGAGGGGCTCAGATTCAGCTCCTCACCGAGGACCACTCGCTGCTCAACGACTACAAGCGGATGAAGGCGATGAGCGGAGAGGAGACCGAGAACTTCCCGCATAAGAACGTCGTCGTGCGGGCGCTCGGTCTCGCGCCGCACGTCTTTGTCGACATTCTCGTCGAGGAGTATCAGCAGGGCGACCTGTACCTCCTTTGCTCTGACGGCCTCACTGACATGCTGGATGACGACACGATCCTGGCCACGATCACGCGGTTTCAGAGCATCGACACCGCCTCGCAGACTCTCGTGCAGCAGGCCAACGAAGCCGGTGGTGTGGACAACATCACCGCTCTGGTCGTACGCATCGAGCCTGCGTGAGTTCTCGCGGCAGGGCGCAGACTTGCCTCGGGCTGGCCTGGGGTAGGTTCGCCGAATCATGACCGTCGTTGCAGCGAAAAGCGTCGTTTCGATCCAGTACACCCTCAAGAACGGCGAAGGAGAGACGATCGACGCCTCCGAAGCTGGCGATCCGCTCCGCTACCTGCATGGCGCCGGCAACATCGTTCCCGGCCTCGAAGAGGAGCTCGAGGGGAAGAAGATCGGCGACAAGCTCGAGGTGGTCGTTCAGCCCGCCGATGGCTACGGAGAGGTCTCCGGCCCCGGTCCGCAGGCGCTGCCTCGTGAGGCGTTCGAAGGCGTGGAGCCGGCACCAGGGATGTCGTTCGTCGCCGAGGACGAGGACGGAAACCAGATCCACCTGTGGGTTCTCGATGCCAACGAAGAGCGCGTTGTGGTCACTCCCGACCACCCGCTCGCCGGCGTGACGCTGCACTTCGCGGTCGAGATCGAAGCTGTCCGCGAAGCCACCGCCGAAGAGCTCGAGCACGGCCACGTGCATTGAACCTCGGGCGCGCCTCCGCATCGCGCGGAGACGAGCTTCGATGACGAAGGGCCTCGGCGTCCTCGCAGCTGCGAGGGAGCCGCGGCCCTTCGCATGGGTCGACCCGCGGTCTCCCGGATTCCGGGACCGATGAAGGACCCGGGCGTTCGGTGCCATTCATCGTGGAGTCCGTCGCGATGTCGAGCCTTAGATACGCCGTATGTGTACTTGCAGCCACGTTCTGTGCCGGCTGCCCGTCTTCAGATCCGCCCGCCGCGGGGGGCGGATCCTCGGGAGGATCCGAGTCGACCGGAACCCCTGCGACGATGGGCGGCAGTGGTACCGCGAGCACAACCACGGCCGAATCGTCGTCCACCGGCGCGCCGACGATGACGGATCCGAGCACGACGATGGGTGCGGATACGAGCACGGGCGGGGAGACGAACAGCGAGACCGACAGCGAGACGGGACCCGATCTTGGCTGCCCATACACGCCGGTGGAGGGGACGCCTGCGATCTCGTTCGAGATGGTCGCCGATGGATTTCGCGAACCCGTGTTGGTGGTCGGAGATCCGGTCGATGTCGACGTGCTCTACGTGCTGCAAAAAGGCGGACAGGTCAAACGGCTCGAGGCGGGTGCCACGGACGCGCCGGACGAAAACTGGCTGGAACTCAGCGTATCGAGCGTCAGCGAAGCGGGGCTCCTTGGGATGGCGTTTCATCCCGACTACGCGAGCAACGGCCTCATCTATGTTTTGCACAGCGACACTTCATCGTCGTGGCGCGTCACGGAGTTTGCCGTGCGTGGTGGGACGGTCGACATGGGCTCGGCCCGCGACGTCTTTGGCACCGCACAGCCCGCTGCCAACCACAACGGCGGCATGATCCAGTTCGGCCCCGACGACATGCTCTACGTGTCTGTGGGCGACGGCGGTCCGCAAGACGATGGGTGCGGCAACGGCCAAAATGGAAACACGCACCATGGTTCGATCTTGCGCATCGACGTCGCAGCGGATGGCGAGGCGGACACGGCAACAGCATGCGGAGCCGCGTGCGGGTGCCCGGCGGTGGGTGGCTTCGACTACACCGTACCCGCCGACAACCCGTTTGTCGGCGATCCCGCGATTCGGGATGAGATCTATGCGTACGGGTTTCGGAACCCCTGGCGTTTCTCCTTCGACTCCGAAGACGGTCAGTTGTTCGTGGCGGATGTGGGGCAGGGAGCGTGGGAAGAAGTGACGGTCGTTGAAGCGGGGACGAACCACGGCTGGGGCGACATGGAAGGCAATCACTGCTTCAACGACGGTGGGTGTGACGACAGTGCCATGCCTGGCCAAGCGAACTCGGATGGACTCATCGCGCCGGTTGCCGAGTACTCCCACGGCGGCGGTGGTTGCTCGATCACCGGTCTGGGCAGCTACCGGTCCTGCGAGATTCCGGATCTTGGGGGGACGTACTTCTACGCGGACCTGTGCACCTCACAGGTCTGGGGTGTTCGCTACGACGGGACCAACGCAGAGGTCACCGAGCCCCTCGGGAATGTGCCCGGCGGGATGAGCCCCTACGGCGGTGGGTACAACGCCTACGGCGATGTGTTCATCGCTGCGGCTTCGTTCGTGGATGGATCGGGCGCCGTGTATCGAATCGCTGCAGGTGCCTGAGCAAGAACCAGGAAACTCCGTCGAAGGAATCGAGGCCTACGCACCATCGATGATCGTCCATGACTACTCGCACTGACTTGCTTCGTTGGATCTGTCTTCTCGTATTCGTCCCTGTCGCAGGCTGCATCAATCCGACGCTTGCGGAAGACACCGACGGCGGATCGTCCGGGAGCAGCGCGACGTCGATGACGACAGAAACGACGGGAACCCCGACGACGGCAGGGTCGTCTTCCACCGGTGGGTCCACGGGCTCGAGTGAGGCGACAACCGCCGGTGGTCTACCGCCGGGCTCCGGGTGTTGCGAGGCACATGCGGGGCCGGGATGCGACGAGTCTTCGGTTCAGACGTGCGTGTGCGACGAGAACGCTGCGTGTTGCGGGTTCGATTGGTCTGCGGAGTGCGTGGAGCTTGCCCAGGGCACCTGCGAGGCAACGTGCGAGCCGGACGCGACCACGGGGGACTCGACCACGGGCGAGACCACGGGCGACAGCGGGTCGACGGGCGGGGACACGGAAGGGACGACCGGGTTTGGTTCAACGGGTGGCGAGGAACTCGGGCCCTGCTGTGAGTCGGTTGGTGCAGGCGCTGGCTGCCTGCACCAACCGACGCAGCAGTGTGTCTGCGCAATCGACTCGGGTTGCTGCGATGACGACTGGACGGCGGAGTGTGCCGCGCTTGCGCAGAGCGATTGCAACGCGTGCACATCGGGGGACTGCTGCACGCCGCAGGGCAGCGCGGGATGCAACGACCAGGCGGTCGAAACGTGCGTCTGTGCTCTGGACGACTTCTGCTGCAACCAGACCTACGACGAGATCTGTGCCGACCTGGCCGCATCCGAATGCGAGGCCTGCTCTAGCGATCGCTGAAGTGGGTGTCCACGGCCTGCATCGTGCGCTGAAGCTCGGAACGCAAGCCGGCGAGCTCCGGAACGCTAGGGTCGTCCAGCTCGTCGATGTGCTCTTGTAGATAGGCCCGCGCATCGGGGAGCGAGACGTAGCGTTGGTCGCACTGGGCGTCCTGGATCACAGGAAACCGGGTCGCAAGTGCATCGCCATTGAGGCCGTCGTGGACGACCACCCAGACGCTCCCACCGCTGGCCTCGAAGGCGTGGCCTTCGGCGTCCCACTGCCACCACGCTTGCCCGAGCAACTCGAAGGACATCGCGGCCGGGCCGAAGGCACTGTATTCAAAGCGCTTGGCATCGTCGCCCTCGGCGTGCGGACAAGGGTCGTCCGAGTCCGAGCGGGCCGAATCGTCGGCGGGGGGCTGGCTCGGAGCAGACTGCGGCTGGCTTGGGACCGACGGTTCGGGCGTTGGCGCGAGCGGAACTGGGCAAGCCCCCAGAAGGAGGAGCGCGAACCCGGCGAGGGCTAGCTGCTCGGCCATACCGTCGGCGGGACCGCGATGATGCCGGACATCCATGCGTAGGTCTTGAGCGGCACGAGCTCCATCGCCTTGGGGTTGGTCGCATCGTAGTCCCAGTGGAACTCGGAGACATTCGCTCCCGTCCCGCAGAAGACGTGCATGCCTCCGCGTGCGCAGCCAACCCAGAACGGGACCTTGTCGAGCTTGTTGAGGCCCTTGAGGTTCTCCGGCTTGCGTCGGTAGTCGACCACCATGTCTTTGACAGCCAGCTTGTAGTAGGTCCCCTTGGTTCGGGCGACATGGGCGGAGTAGCTGTGCTCGCTGTCGGACTTGTCGGTGACGTCCGGGTTCCAGTAGACGCCCGTCCAGCCCTTCGCGATGAGGGCCTGAATCAAGAACGTCCCCTTGAGTTGGTTGCGCCGGGTGATCTGTGCAACCCCATCCCAGATCGCTCCTTTGCCGACCTTGTCGAACGCATACTCGGCGCACTCCATCGCCCACACCACGCAGCTGCTCTTGGTCAGCGCGGATCCAGCTGGAGGTGTGTACGACGAGTGGTCACCGTAGTGCGTGCCGTAGCCGCGAGAGGCGATCGCGTCCCGGTGGGCCTTCGTCTTCTTCTCGATGGCCTCTTTGCCTGCTTTCGCCAGCTGCATGCTCATTGTGCGTTCCAACCCCTCATGTGGGCTGAGCATAGCCGCGCGCCGTGATGCCGTCGAGGCAGACCCGTTGGTCTGTCATTCCTTCGGCACGCCGTCGTCGTCGGAGGGGCTGAACAGGTTGATCGGCATCGCCAGGCGCCGGATGCCGTTCGCGTCCGGCTTGGGCATGTGGCCAGCACCGACGTTGAGCGACACGGACTGGAACAAAAGCCGTGGAGCGGCGAGCGATCCGTCGCGCTCCTTGCGGAACTGGACGAAGGCCTCCTTGCTCGTGTCGCCGGTGAGCTGGATGTTTTGGGCCTTGGACGCGCCGATGGTCGTCTCGTAGACGAGCGCCCGGCCGCCGGGTTGGTAGTCGTGGCCGACGAAGACTCGGGTCGAGTCCGGGAGTGTGTAGAGCTTACTGGTGACGGCGTCGTAGAGGGCCTCGGCGCTGCCGCCGGGGAAGTCGCACCGCCCGGTGCCCTGGTCCGGCATGAACAATGCGTCGCCCGTGAACACGGCGTCGCCGATGTGGAAGCTGAGGCATGCCGGCGTGTGCCCGGGCGTGTGGAGTGCGCGCACCTTGAGGCTCCCGGTCTCCAGAATATCTCCATCGGCGATGAGTCCGTCGAACTGACTGCCATCGGTCGCGAAGTTCTCCCCGAACCCGAAGACGGGTTTGAAGGTCTCTTGCACGCTTCGAATGTGCTCACCGATGAGGACCTTGGCGCCGAGCGCCGACTTGAGCGCCTGGGCGCCGGTGATGTGGTCGGCGTGGGCGTGGGTCTCGAGGATCGCGTGGACGTTGAGCCGGTGCCTCTTCACAAACGCGATGAGGTCCGTGACGGAGAGGGCTTTGGTCGACGAGCCCACCGGGTCGTAGTCGAGGACCGGATCGATGATGACGGCGTCTCGCGTCTCTTCGTCCCACACGATGTACGTGAGGGTGGCGGTTCCAGGATGATACTTCGCCTCGATCTTCATACTCGGCACTACTGCACGGGGCGTGCCGACGTGTCTTCAAGGGTCTGGTTGGCCAGGACGTCCGCTGGCTCGGCAAGTCTTGCGTGATTCGTGGTGCCGGAGCACGTCCGGGCGCAGGCGCTGCGTTCCGGCGCCGTGGGGGCGCCGCAGTGTCGGGACACGTGTCGCACGACGGTTGAAACGCGAGCAGTCGGGTTTGACTCGGGGCTGCTAGGGCGCCAGCCGGTAGACCGTGTCGCCGTTGACGACCATCGTCCACGTACCGGCCTCTTCGTGTGGAGGCGTGTCCACCTTGAAGGTGGTCTTTTGGGTCATCACGCCCACCACGAAGTCGTCCCCGACCCAGCCTGCGATCGGGCCTTCGGTGTGCTCGTTCCCAGCGCCTTTCTTGCGGTCGTACGAGACCCGGGAGTCGGTCGTGACCTGCAGTCGAACGCCCTTGCCTTCCCAGGTTCCCGCGTAGTCGCTTCTCTCCGGAGGCAGGGGCACCGGGGAGCCGCACCCGAGAACCACGGCACACGTAACGAGGAGAGCGAGACCGCGCACGGCCCAGATGCTACCCCGTTCCCGCGAAACGGCCAGCTGGAACCCCCCATCGCGTGAGCGGAGCCGGTGCCGCCTGTCTGAACGTGCGGGGCGCCGGGTTGGGGGGATGCCGGACGGCGTCGGATGGTTCTCCGGGCAACCGGAACGCGGTACCGTGGTTGGGATGTTGCACAAGGGCGGACTGCTCACGCTGACGCTGGTCGCCGCGTCTGCGGGGTGCAACGACTCGTTTGAGTGCGCGTCCGACAACCATTGCGAGTTGGACGGTGTCGCCGGCTTCTGTGAGTCGATTGGCCATTGTAGCTTCCCCGATGAGGCTTGTGACACCGGTCGGCGGTTTGGGAATCTTGCGGGAACGCTGTCGAACCAGTGCGTTCCGCCGGCCGAGCCCGAGCCGACGACGTCGGATGCGTCCACCGGATCAGCGACGGAGTCCGAGGACACCGGCTCTGCGACGGGCAGCGTGACTTCGGCGCAGCCCGGTGCGAGCTCGAGCGGTGCGGAATCGAGTGGGTCTAGCAGCGGCGAGCCGGATCTTCCGTGCACCGTGCTCTACGAGGATTCGTTTCCAGGCGACGCCCTCGATCCCACCTGGCAGATCCTGGGGGACCCGGTCGTCCTCGGCGGCGCAGTTCGTTTCGCGATCGACCCCGACGAGTTCGGAAACTACGAGAAGATCGTCGCGCTTGGCGGCTCCAGGGTCGACCTCACCACGGGTGTCGTCACCCTCGAACTCGACGCCGTGCCGCAGACCATCCGAACGCAGGGCACGCTGTCGCTCGAGGGTCCTGACTCGACGGTTGCGTTGCTGTGGGAGTCCGGGGGGGTCCGCCCCTTGCTCGGATCGATGTCGGTCGACCACACCGCCATGACGCTGCCGTGGGTTCGTGTGGAGTTCTCTCCCGGTGCTTCGGGCACGTCCAACGTCGTCTTCTCGGAGTCCGAGGACGGCCGCGATTGGGTCGAGTTCGGCGCGGTGGAGGACCTCGCCTTCGATGCTTCGGATGTCCAGGTGGAGCTCACCGCCGGTAGCTACGACGAGTTCGCGATCCCTCAGGAGTTTGCGGCTCGTTGGATCTCGATCTGCGGCGACCCAAGCGGCATCTAGCGACGTCTTCTAGCTCGCGGCCATCGCAAAACGGGTGGCGACGAAGCTGAGGATGTCGTCGAGATCGAACGGCTTCGAGAAGAAGCGGTCAGCGTTGAGCGCGACGCACCGCCGGCCCGCATCGATGGGGTCCTCGGCGCTCAAGACCACGATCGGGAGATGCGGGTAGAGCGCGCGAATCCGGCCGATAAGCTCGCTGCCCCCGAGTTTGGGCATGTCGAGATCGGTGAGCACGAGGTCTGGTCGGGTGACGCGAACGATGGACCATGCGACCTCACCGTCCGGCGCTTCGTCGACGGTGTACCCCTCCTCGCGGAGTACAGCTGCGAGTCCGGTACGGGTCCCGACGTCGTCTTCAGCGACGAGCAGTCGTTTGGCTCCGTTCATGCCCTGCATCATGACGTGGAATCCTCACTCGTTGCCGGCAAGCGTTGCGGGTGTTGCTTTTTCTACCGCGCACTTAGAATGAGCAGAGCCAATGAGTCGCAAAGATCGCGATTGCCAGCCTGCTACCGCGCGTTCTCCCGCGGAAGCAGTCGTTCACGCCACTCAGGACGCCGTGCTGGCGATCGACAGCGAGGCGAAGGTCACGTTCTGCAATGCAGCTGCGGCGAGGATGTTTGGCTTCGATGAAACCGAGCTGATGGGTCGAAGCATCAACAGCCTGATGGCCGAGCCCTACGCCAAGGAGCACGACGGATACATCCGGCACTACGAGAAGACCGGCGAGCGGAAGGCTATCGGCCGGGTGCGCACGGTGAGCGGCAAGCGCCGCAATGGCGAGGAATTCCCGATCGAACTCTCGGTCACCGAGTACGAGGAGGGCGGCGCCAGGCGGTATGCCGCGATTCTCCGCGACATCTCCGAGAAGGTCCGGCTCACGCAGGCCCGAGTGGAGACCGAGAAGATGGCCGCGATCGGCACGACCGCGAGCAAGTTTGCCCACGAGCTCGGCAATCCGATCAACGGCATGGCAGTGAGCGTGCAGCTGCTCAAGCGCTGGCTCGACCGTTCCGCGCCGCCGACCGATGCCCGAGTGATGGAGCGACTCGCGCTGCTCATGGGTGGCATCGACAGGTTGACGGAGCTGCTCGGCGAGTTCCGGATGATGTCTCGTCGCCACGAGTACCGGTTCGAAGCGACGGATCTCGCGGTCATGGTCGCTGAACTCGCGGAGATGGAGCGACCGGCCTACAGCCAGCGCAGCGTCGGGATCGAGACCGACGTGGCAACCGACCTTGGGCCGGTACGGGCAGACGTGGGCAAGCTCCGGCAGGTGTTGCTCAATCTATGCAAGAACGCCTTCGAAGCGATGCCGGATGGCGGAACGATCAGCGTGTCTGCCGATCGCACAGCCGTCGGGGTGATGATCGAAGTCAAAGATACCGGGTGCGGGGTGCCGGATGGATTGGATGTCTTCGCGCCGTTCACGAGCTCGAAGCTCGAGGGGTCGGGCTTGGGACTCCCGATCGCGAGGCAGATCGTCGAGGCCCACCAGGGGACGCTGTCTTACGAGGCGCCCACGGCGGGCGGCACCGTGTTTCGGATTCAGCTGCCCGGCTAGGACACCTCGGAGTTCCGCACCACCATCACGGTGCGGTCGCATCGGTTCACGACCTTGCCGGCGGTGGTTCCGATCACCCGGTCCAACCCGGAGTAGCCGTGGCTTCCGATGACGACGAGGTCGCAGTTGCGCTCCTTGCAGACGCGCAGCACGGTGTCGGCGGGCTGGCCGAGCTCGGCGACGACGTCCGCGACGATGCCGTCGGGGAGCCCCTCTGCGACACGCTTGAGTTGCCCACGGGCGTGCTCGACCAGGAAGTCCTCGAACTCGTCGCCTTGGAGTGACCAGGCGATCGCGGGAATGCTGTTGGGGATCTGAACGGCCCGACACAGGATGAGCGCGCCGCCGCAGCGGTCCGCGAGTTCTACGGCTTGACGGAGGACTTCGGGCTGACGCTCCGAGCCATCGAGTCCGACGAGGATCTTCGTGAACATGAAGCGACAGTGTGGGTCTCGGCGCTGCCCTGGCGCGCAAAAAATTCGTATTCCGCCGAATTTCGCTAGATGCCGCAAGAATTGCCGGAGACCAAGCCGGCACGCAGGGTTTGCCGGCAGGGGATCCAAGGCAGACCTCAGGGACTTGGATTCGGGGTTGGCGTCGTTCTTGCTCTGTCTCAGGGCGATGCAGCGCGACGACCTCGATGCGGAGCAAGAGCTGGCCCTCATGAAGCGGTGGAGAGCCGTAGGCCTCCCGGGCGCTCTGTCTTCACTCGTTCGATCCCAACAGTCGATGATCGCGCTGTGGGCACGTCGCTACAGCAGCCGGGAGTGCTCTCTTGCGGATCTCGTCCAAGAGGGAAATGTGGGTCTGATGCAGGCGATCGAGCGCTTCGACCCTCAGCGAGGGGTTCGGTTGGGGACCTTCTCCAGCTGGTGGGTCCGCGCGCACATGTTGCGCTTCGTCGAACGGAACACCCGGCTGGTTCGCGGCGCGACCACCTCCGCCCGACGTCGGCTCTTTTACCAACTCGCGAAGACGACGGCCGCACTCTCCCGGGATGGCGCCGTGCCCGACTCGGCCGAGATCGCCGAGGCGCTCGGTGTTTCGGTTGAGGACGTGGAGGCGATGTCGAGCCTGAGAACCCCCGCCGCGTCGCTCGATACGCCCGCGCACGACGACGACGTCGCGTGCATGGATCGGGTCTGCGATCCCGGCCCATCTCCCGAAGATGAGTTGGCCGGCGCCGAGCTGGCCGAGCGACTCCACGGTGCGCTCGATGACTACGCGGCCGGGCTCGATGGTCCCGCGCTCGCGATGCTCCGTTCTCGTGTCGCGAGCATGTCGCCCACTCCGTTGCGCGACCTCGGGGCACAGTGGGGGCTCTCGAATGCGGCGATTCGACGACTCGAGAAGCGGGTGTCCAATCCCCTTCGGCGCCACCTGTATCGCAGGATGGGGGACGCGGTTGTCGAGACCCTTGGCAGCTGCTGAGGCGTTTTTTCGGGTCGGTTAGGATCGAAACCGGACGGAGTTGCACATCGAGGGAGCGTGGTCGTTGTGGCCACGAACCCCGACGATGTCTGCCTTCACGAGCCTCCTCACCGCCGCCCTGCTCCAGCCGTCCGAGCCGCCCGAACCGACGGCTACCGCTGAACCATCCACAGTCGCGGAGCCAACCGATCCGGCCGCCCCGGTGGTAGAGCCCTTGCCAGCCCCGGCACCCGCGCCCGTCGCTGCGCCGGCACCTGCACCTGCGCCGGTCGCTGCCCCCGCGCCGAGCGCTGCCCCTGCAGCCGCGACGCCGCCGGCCCCAGCACCACCGCCCGACTCACCGTTCAACCGCCGTGGTTTCATTCTGCGCGCGGCCGTCGGCATCGCGAACTGTTTGGGCGACTTCTGTGACGACGACGAGATTCGCACGAAGATCGGTCCTGGCGCGCTTTTCGAGCTCGGCTATCGCCCGATCGAACAGATCAGCTTCGGGGTCGGCGTACAGGCGAGCACGCTGAAGATCGACGTGGATACGGACCCAGGCGTCAACGTCGATGCCCGGGCGATCATGGTGTCTCCGTTGGGGTTCTTCTTCGTGCACCCCGTGAAGAACAGCCGGCTCGATCCGTACGCGGGTGTCGGCGTGGGCTGGTCGATGATCCGGGAGTCTTTCGAGTCCGAGTCCGAGACCGATACTCCGGACTTCGAAGGGGCGCCCTCAGACTCCGACACGACCACGTACACGCTGAAGCGAGGTACGGCGCGCCTCACCGCGGGACTCGACGTCTACGTCTCCGAGCGGGTCGCCCTCGGTCCTCGTTTCGACATCTTCCTCGGGTTCGGAGGCGAGGTGTGTGTGGACGACGGGATGGACGAGGAGTGCGACGACGTCGACGACGCGTTCGACAACGACGAAGAAGAGGAGCTTCCCCGAAACTGGATGTTCGGGCTCAACCTCTCCGCGACGTTTTGAGCCCGGCTTGCTCGTGGGCTACCCGCCGGACTACCCGCCGGACTACTTGGCGGTCTTCTTGGTGTGCTTGCGGGCCAGGAGCAGGGCGACCTGCTCAGGGTCCTCGTCGCGATACTGATTCATCCGGTACTGGATGGTGCGCGGCGACACGCCGAGGATCTTGGCGGCCTTCGAGGTGCTGCCCCCGACGGACTCCAACGTCTTGAGGATGACGTAGCGCTCCACCTCTGCCATCGAAGAACCGGGAACGATCGGAAGCTCGTCGAGCGCCCGCCCCGAGCCGAGAATCGCGCGCGGAAGGTGGCGGACATCGATCTCGAAGTCGTTGCACAGGGCAACCGCGTGCTCGATACAGTTCTCGAGCTGGCGGACGTTGCCCGGCCAGTCGTAGCTGCGAAGCGCATCGAGGCTGCGCTCGCTGATGCTTCGGATCTGCTTTCGAGCCCGACTGGCGTGCTGGGAGAGGAAGTGCATCGCCAGCAAGGGGATGTCGTCTGCCCGCTCCCGCAGCGTCGGCATGCGGACGTTGATCACGTTGAGTCGATAGAACAGGTCCTCGCGAAACCGTCCCTCTTTGACGTCGGCGAGGAGGTCGCGGTGGGTCGCCGCAATCACGCGGACGTCGATCGAGATCGGGGTGTCGCCCCCAACGCGCTCGTAGGTCCGCTCTTGCAGCACGCGCAGCAGCTTGACCTGAACCGACAGCGGGATTTCTCCGACCTCGTCGAGAAACAGCGTGCCACCGTGAGCGCGACCGAACCGTCCATCGCGGGCGGTATCCGCACCTGTGAACGCGCCTTTTTCGTGGCCGAACAGCTCGCTCTCCAAGACGCCTTCGGCCAAGGCGGCACAGTGCACGGGGACGAACGGACCGTCACTTCGGGGGCTGGACCGATGCAGAGCCAGTGCCGCGAGCTCTTTGCCCGTGCCACTCTCGCCGGTGAGCAGGACGGATGCCGGGGAGTCGGCGACCTGATGCAGAAGGTCGAGGACGTCTCGCGAAGCCTTGGACTGACCCACCCAGCCAAGGCCGGGTTTCTCGGCTTCACGTTCCCGTCGAAACTGCTCCAGCTCGCGCGCAGTCTCGCGGTGGGCCAAGAGACGCTCCACCACGACGAGGAGTTCGTCGAACCGAATCGGTTTGGTGAGGTAGTCGTCGGCACCCTGCTGCATGGCGTCGACCGCTCGTTCGACGGTGCTGTAGGCGGTCATCACGATCACCCCAACCTCGGGGTGCGCCTCTTGGACCTTCGCCATCAGCTGCGTGCCGTCCATGCCGGGCATGTGCACGTCGGTGATCAGCAGGTCCGGGACCGCCGCTTCGACGAGGCCGAGGGCCTTGAACGCGTCTGCCGCGCCACGAACCTCGTATCCTTCTTCGCGCAGAAGCTCTACGAGACCGGAGCGGGCGCTGGATTCGTCGTCCACGACGAGGATCTGGGTACGTCTCGCGGAGCTCTTCGGCATAGCAGGTCGTTAGGATGCGAAATGCGGGGAAGGCGGTGCCGGCAGATTCTGCGCCCGGTACCATTGCCCAGATGTGGGCCCGCAGCTCCCTGCTTCTCCTCGCCATCGCAAGCTGTGCTCGAGGTGGGACGAATGTTCAACCACCCCTTGCCGAAGGGACCGTCGAGAACAACCGTGCTCCGGAGGAGGGGCAGCCGGCCGAGGGCGCACGGGTCGCGGAATCGCCGGAAAATCCCGTCCAGAGCCCCGAGAACACACCCGAGATCGCTACCGATCCGGTCGGGATGGTCGAGAATCCGCCGCGCTCGTCCATCCCGCTTGGCCTTCAGCCCGAGGCGACGGTCAAGCTGCAGCCAAAGCAGGCGCGGACCTCTGGGAACCTCGTCGACGGCACAGTCGGCGGCGTCGCCTTCCTCGGCGAGCGCAGTGAGTTCCTGGTGGGGGGAGGCAATGATGACCGGATTCACGTCGCAAAGATCGCCAGCGGCCGGGAGGTGTGGGTCTCCTCGAGGCTGGGTAAAGACGTCCAAGCGGTCGCCTCCTGCGGCGGTGAGTTCTTCGCCGGCCTGACCTACCACAACCGACTCCTGGTCGTTCGCAAGCCGTTTGGCGGTCGCGTGCAGGTCGAGTCGGACTCGCACGCGGGCGGAAGCAAGTGGCTCGACTTCACCGAGGACTGTCAGCACATCCTGACACCGGAGTTCCTCGGGGAGCTCTTCATCTACGAGCGAGCCAGTGGGGCGTTGGCGGTCGAGCTGCCTTCGGACGGGTATCGCAGTTTTGGCGTCAGCAACAACCGGACGGTCTACCGGGCGCGGTCCACAGACCCGGCGATGGGGGACGGCCACTACTGGGAGTACGCCTGGGATACCTCTCCGGCACAGGGGAGGAGCCGCGAGTTGCCCTACACGGTCGAGGACGAGCGGCTCGGCCTCCTCGTCCAGGTGCAGCCGACGCCATGGGGCGGCTTCTTGCGCGAGTACTGTGACCGCGAGCGTTGCCGGGTGATCCTCGAGGATCGGGAGCAGGTCGTCGACTTCGCGGTTGCCGGCGGCGTGTGGACGCTGTCCCTGGGATCGACCCTCGAGCTCTCTCGCGACGGCGAATACCTGGCCTGGTATCGCGACGGCTTGCCAGTCGAGATTGTCGAACTCGCGACCGGAAAGCGGGCGAGCTTGCCGGCTGTGGCGCGGACGATGAGCTCGACGGTCGACTTCTCCTTCGATCCTCTGGATCCGCGACGGATTGCGGTGACGATGCACCCGGACCCCAACAAGGTGACGGTGTACAGGATTGGTGGAGAGCCCTAGGAGCCTGTCCCCGTAGCGTTCAACTCGCTCCTGCGGCGTCCCCTGTTCCGGGACCCCGGAGATGACACGGATGTCGCACTGGGCACCACTGGCGTGGCGAAACTGTCGTGCGCGGCGACGGCCCTCGGTAGAACAGTGGCGAATGCTCTTGGCCCGCGACCTGCACTAAGAGCGCATCCAATGCAGGCGCCGAGAAACTTGCCCGGAGGTCGAGCGCTGCGCAAAGTGGCACCGTCCCTACACGTTTGGCTGCTCGGCCTCGCCGCCGGCACCCTCTCCGCGTGCTCCCCCTCGGCGACGCCCGAAACCGATACGGGCGCAACCGCAACCGAGTCCGGGGCCACGGAGGCGGGGGGAGCCGAGTCCGACACGGAGTCCGGGAGCGGCGGTGAATCCATGGGCAGCGAAGAGTCCTCCGGTGACCCCTGCGGCGACGCGCCGGTTCCATACTGTGGTGCGGTCGGGCCCGAGTGCGATGTGGAGTGCGTCGCGTGTTCGGAGCACGAGCACTGCCCACAGAGTGCTTGCGACATCCAGGAGGGCGAGTGCTTTCATCTCGACGACGTTCGCGTCGTGGACCCGGAGCGGTGCGGCTCCGAGGACGACATCTTCTGTGACGCGCGGGCTGCCCTCGACTCGATCCCGGCCGCAGGCGCAATCCGGCTCGAGGGTCGCGGAGACCCCGACTCAGTGACGTTTGGCGGCGACAAGAGGATCGCGTTCATCGGCGTCCCCGGGGGCGATGCGGAACTCCGAAAGATCACCGTCCTGAGCGGCGCGGCGTATGTCTCTGGCGTCGGCCTTGCCATCGAAGACCTGACTTGCCGGGGCGCCTCGATGTGGATCGACCGCGTGCAGGACATGCCGTGGCTCAGCGCAGATCAGTGCGACGCGACGCTGCGGCGCACCCACTACCTCACCTCCTACGGACACCCGGAAGATTCGACGCTGGTGTTCGAGAACTCTTTCCTGTGGGGAGACAACCCATTCGCAGGCGTTGGGAGCTCGTACGAGCTTCGATTCTCCACCGTCTACGCAACGGGGAACCTCTTCTACGAGAAGGGGCAGAGTACGTTGGACGTTCGCGTTCACGCGAGCATCGTCGTGGCCGAGGGCAGCAACTACCGGTCGCTCGAGGGCACGGCGAGCCTGAGCAACCTACCGTTGTTCACGGACGCCGACGCAAACCGCGAGGTGACCCTGGCAGACGTTCCCTTCGTCGACCGGCAGGACCTCCATCTCCTGAGCGCCGAGAGTTTGTTGGGCATCGTTGAACCTGGGGAGGGGCCGGCCGTGGACATCGACGGCGACCCGCGAGATCCAATGGCTCCGATCCCAGGGGCCGACGTCCCGGCTCCCTAAGAAACGTCGACGCGGCCACGATGGTTCGTCCATCGGGCCGCGTCGCAGTTGTCTGGGAACTACTGATCTTTTCCAGCCTCGCGGGCCCGCTTCTTGTCCCACTTGGCCTTCTTGCGCTTGATCCAGGGCTTGTATTTTCCCTCCTCGAGCAGCGGGAGGCCATCGCGTTCGCGGATGACGTTGGGGAGTTGCCCCATCACCGAGCGTCGGCAGTTCTCCGTGTACGAGATGCGCTCGTGCCCGGCGCGTTCGAGCAACTCGTCGGCGCGGTAGAACCCGTTCTTGACCACCTGCTCAGGCGTTGGAACCCGGTACCAGACCTTGATCAGGTCGACCCTGCGGGGGGCTTCACCGTCGTGTTCGCGAGCCCACTGACGACAGTGGTAGCGGGCGAACCATTTGCGGTACCAGGCGCTTGGACCCGACTCGCCACCGATGACGCGTCGGTTGATCTTGCGCATCCGGTCGTTCCAGATCCACGGCTGCGGCTTCTGCTCCTCGGCGTAGACGTCGGTCCGAAGATCCCACGACTCGCCGTCGGCGTCGGTCACCATGACCTTGAGGAACACGTTGCTGCGCGGTGGGTTGGGCGCAAACATGCCCCAGCCCTGGTCGGTCGTCGTTCGCGTCAGGTAGGTGGTGAATACTCCGCGAGCCTGGTTCCGGAAGGTGGATAGGCTGTCTTTGGCAGGCATGAGCCACGTCGCCACGGCGACGAGATGCCAGACGACCAGACCCCCGATGAGGAGTCGGCCTGCCGGACCGTAGGCCCACGGCTCACGGCCGGCGATGGAGGCATCGGCTCGGCCCCGGTTGCGGCGAGCCTGTGCGATCGCGATCCCGGTGAGGGTGACCGCGGTGGCGACCCAGACCCAACGGAAGTCCCATTCGGGTTGAACCTTGATCTGCACGACGACCCCGGTGAGCACGCCCACCAGACCGAGCAGCAGCGCGCCCATGGGCAAGCGGGCGCCGTCTCGTGGCAGTCCCGGCAACGTGACGTCCGCAGCCGGAAGCACGGGCAGCCGCTCCCGGATCGACTTCGGCATCGGGACTCCCCAGACGTGGAGGCGGTGTCCGATGTCGCGTAGTGCGGCCGCGATCTCGTGTCCGCGAATGAAGGCGAAGGTCGCCGACATCATGCCGGTTTGGAACTGCCCCACGTTCATCATCGTGAAGATGTGGCCGTGGAAGGCGAGGTGCCAAACCAGCAGCACGCGGCGGCCGAGGATCCAGGTGCATACCCACTTGCGGTCAATGATCGCGGGGGTCTCTCGCTTCCATCGACCGAAGCCGCGGAACTGGAACGGGTTGTGGCCAAGCTTGTGCCACAGCAAGTACAGGCCGACCCAAAGACCGATCCACAGGCCGGTCCACGTCTGCGCCGACACACCCTTGGGCGTGACGTGTACCGGATACGCGACGTAGATGATCGCCGCGGTGAGTCCAATGATCGAGAACCAAGTGCCGCGAATGGCCCACTGCCGCCAGCGAGCGTACGGCTCGAACTTCTGCGCGATCGACCACCGGGTGACGATCCCGAAGATGATCAGCGCGAACGACATCTGCCCCACCTTGGTCGCGTACGTCATGCCGCGGAACACCGTGGTGGCACCCAGCGAGGACAGGTACTGAGGCGGAACCCGGTAGAAGTGGTCGAGGTTGAGCGCGTAGTACATCGCATCGCCCGCCATCCACACGCTTCCGGTCTTGAGCGTGCCGGTGGTGACGTAGATGGTCGCGAGCTGAAGCATGATCAGCTTGCGGGGCCACGAGGGGATGCGGCGGTAGATGGGCTCGAGGCCTTGCGGATGCTCGTCGTCGGGGCTCAGCCCCGCGCCTTCGCCAGGTCCGCCTCGCTCGCTCAGCCGACCTTGCTTGCGCAGCTTCCGACAGCGTAGCCAGTTGTCCACGCTGTATGCGTGACCGCTGCGCGCGAGGACCAGGTAGACCAGCATCGTCCGGTAGACGATCTCGGTGCCTTCCCATCCCAGCGAGTTGCGGGTCAGGATGCTGTTCATCAAGAACCAGGTCAGCACCCCCATCAGCCGGGTGCGGAACCCGATGATGAAGCAGATCGCGACGACCTGGAACGCGAACAGATGGATCCAAAACGCGGTGGGAGAGTCCCAGAAGTAGAGCAGGGACCACTTGGGTCCCTTGAGGAACTCCCACACGGCGGCGGCGTCGAAGAAGCCGTAGGGCTCGCCTTCGACCATGCCATCTCCGAATCCGGCGAACTGCTTGCCCGCGAAGACCTGCCGCGCGACGTCGGCGGGGAAGATCCCTTCATCGGTATACAGGAACGTGAACACGTCCCACATGCCGTTGATGTTCGCGAGGACGAAGAAGCCGAAGACGATCCGGAAGAACGCAATGCCCCGGGGGTCTTCGGCGCTGAGCCACCAACGCTTCCAACGGTCGGCGTGAAGAATGAAGAAGAGGACGACTGCGAAGGCGCAGCCGAGCAGGAGCCATCCCATCGTGGGCGAGAGGGCAACCGCCTCCTCGTTCACGGTTTTGTCTGCGAGTGCGAGCAACATGCCGGACTCCGATCAGGTCGATGCGGGCGATGGCATGCCCGCGCCGAGGTCGGCGGCAGGCTCTTTGGCGACGGGCTTCGCGGGACGACCCGCGAGCGGTGCAGCGGGCGGGAAGGGAGGCTCACCGCCTTGCATGACCGGGTTTGCGCGCTCAGCCTCCGTCCGCATGGCCCAGCGCCAGACGAAGTAGATGAAGGCCGCGCCGAAGATCCAAAGGCCACCCATGGTGCCGAAGATCGCGACGTCGAGGACTTGGAGCGCAAGCAAGCTCATGCCTTCAATGGTGCCGCTGCAACAAATCCGGCGACCGGAAAGGGCTGCGTCGATGGGTTGACAACGCGCAGCAGGAATTGCGTGCGTTTGCGGAGGAATTCCGGCTGTCTCGCCGACCGCCGCGCGGAAACGACCTCCGCCGCGCAGACCTGGCGGCTTGCTCCGAAAATGCGAGTACGGGGGCTAGGTCCACACCTCAATCGCTCCAGAAGGGCCTCTACCGGTGCTTGTCGGCGATTCTGGCGTCTGTCGGTTGCGAGCTTACATATGAATACATTGCTCCTAAGCTGAGTCCCAGAGGAACCGGTATGAACGTCGCGAGAATTGCCCTGTCCGTCTGCTTGTCCGTCTTCGCCCTGGCCTGCGGAGAGTCCACAGCCGACAACACAGGGACGCCTGCGGACTCTGCCGGAGGCAAGGCCGACGGTATGGGCGGGTGTGAGGACATCGAGGCCGACTTCCTGCAGTGCAGCGACAACTCCGAGGCTGGGACATGCAACACCTACGTGCTGGAGACGTATCCCGACGCCGGCTCGTGCTGCGTCAGCGACGTTCAGCCGTACGCGATGTGCCCCGCCTATGGTGAAGCCGATTCCTGCGACGCGGTGAACGAGGAGTATCTCGGCTGCAACGCGGCGACCGACACCGCCACCTGCAACATCATTCTGCGCGACGGCTACCCGGACGCCGGCTCGTGCTGCGGCCGAGACTTCGAGGACTACGAGCTCTGTGCCGCCTACGTCACCGCCGAGACTTGCAACGAGGTTTCGGAGGACTACGCGGCCTGCAACAACAACGGCGGAGAAGCCGACTGCGACGAGTACTTGCGCGAGTACTACCCCAGCGGCGTTGGCTGCTGCGACCTCGACGGCTACCAAGACGTTTGCGGCGCATACATCGAGGTGAACGACGGCACCTGCGAGGACATTGCCGCCGACTATCAGGCATGCAACGAGAACGGCGGCGAGGCGGACTGCGATGCCTACCTGCAAGAGTTCTATCCCTGGGGCATCAACTGCTGCCTGCTCGACGCGTTCCCCGATGTCTGCGAGGCCTACGACGGCGGCGAGCCGCTCACCTGCGATGACATCAACGCGGAGTACCTGAACTGCCTCGACGTTGAGGACGAAGCGATGTGCGACATCATCATCGCCGACACCTACCCCGACGGTGGAGCCTGCTGCGGCCACGACTTCGAGGACTACGAAGTCTGCGGCGCGTACGGCTGAGCGGAGTCCGACGGCAGGGTCTTGGAAGCCGTGGAGGGTCGCTCTACGGCTTCCGTCAATTCTCGTGGAGGAGGACCTCGAAGGTCGCATCGAGGACCATCGAATCGTCCCGTACTCGCCAGCGCTGCACCCCGCGCGGCGCGTTGGTGTAGACGGTGAGTCCTGCAGGCTCGCGCCGAAGCACGAAGGGCATCGGTGCGGCGACGGGCAGCTGGCAGGCGATGTCGTGGTTGAATCCGCGGCGTGCTTCGGTGCGCTGGTCGAGGAGCACCGTGAACTTCCCCTTGTTCTCGCGCGCAACCCAGAACCACTCCGTGCGATCGCGGTCGAGTGAGAGCATCGTGCGATCGCTGGGCATTGCGATCGAGCTGATGAACGCGAAGTGCAACGTCGCGCCGTCGACATCAATGCTGAGGGTTCGGCGGGGGAGCGCTCGGCGTTTTCCCAACGCGGTGGCCCGGGCAAGGGGGTCCGGCGCGGTGCTGGTGACCTCCGTCATGAGCACTCGGTATTCGCCGTCCTCGCCGTGTTCGCACAAGGCCTTGCGGTAGTCGACGCTGAAGCTCTCGAGGACGATGTCGGGCGCGGGTGCGTTGATGGACGCAAGAAACACCGGTTGGAGCGCCGCGTCATCGAGGTCGACTTCGGTCGGTTCGAACGGCGAGGTCTTCCACGGCGTTGGATTGCCAACGGTTTCGCGATCGGTATCGAAGCTGATGTAGGCGCACGTGTCGAGCGGCGCTCTCGCCTCGCAGCCATCCAGCATGACAACGGTGAGTTCATGCTCCCAGCGAGTGCCGCCTGGAGAGATGAGATGGAGTACTTGTCCGAGCTTCGCCCAACTCGCCAGACCTGGGCCGCTTGCTGCATTGCCGACGAAGATCGGCTGGTCGTCGAAGTGACGCACGCCATCGATCTCCGGTGCTGAGGCCGGCACGTCTGCAACGGGTTCGGCGGGAGGCACCACCTCCGGTTGTTGTCGCTCTTGCGGCTGTTGTTCCTCGACGGTGGCAGCGGCGGTGGGTCGCTCGAGAGCCTGAGGTTCACGGTGGCACCCGAGCAGCCCAAGGGCGAGGAGCCCATGCATCCAGCCTCGGTTCACGCCTCGGTTCACGGTCACTCGCCCAGCTCCGTCAGGATGGCGTCCAGCGCTTCGATGTACTCCTGTGCGTCGCGGTAGCGGTCCTTCGGAGTCTTGGCGAGGCCGCGGTCGACCAGCTCGTCGATGGCCTCGGCGACCGGCAGTGGCCGGGGAACGAGTTCACTGACCAACGGCGGGGTGGTGCTCACGTGCATGGTCAACAGGGTGACCATGTCGGCGGCGCGGAAGGGCAGCTTGCCGGTCAGCATCTCGAACAGCAGGACACTGAGCGAGTAGAGGTCGGCTCGTCCGTCCACGGTCTGCGCGATCGCTTGCTCCGGGGCGATGTACGCGGGTGTTCCGAGCGTCATGCCAGCGGCGGTGAGTCGTGCGGTCTCGGGGGTGAAGGTGTCGTCGGGGAGCTTCGCGATGCCAAGGTCGATGAGCTTGACGATGGGGGCATCGTCTTCGACGACGAACAGCACGTTGTCGGATTTGACGTCGCGGTGGACGATCCTGCGCTCGTGAAGGTGGCCCAGTGCGAGGAGGATCTGTCGGGCGATCTCGAGCGCTTGCCGGGGCTCGAAGGCGCCTTCGAGCATGCGGTCGGCGAGGTTGCGGCCTTCGATCACATCAAGGGCGATCCATCGCGCTCCGGGAAGCTCGCCGTGGGCGTGGCTCCGTACGAAGTGTTTGTGATGAATCATGTTCATCGCCAAACACTCACGGTCGAACCGGGCTCGAATCCCCTCGGTGCCCGGGCCGAGGAAGACGACCTTGAGCGCAACGTCTTCGCCCGTTTGTTCGTCGTGGGCGCGGTGGACAACGCCCATCCCGCCTGCGCCGAGCCGAGGTCCGAGTCGGTAGCGGCCCCCGATGACGGCGGGCAGATCGGCCGGACTGGTGACCGCAGGAGGGACTCCATCCATCGCGGGAGGGGTGGTCCCTGCACCGGGCGCGGTCAGGAGGTCGACGAAGCGTGACCGCGCTTCTTCGAGTTGTACCTCGAAGTCGGGCAGCGGGATGCCCATGGCCTTGGCCACGTCGGCGGGATCGTTGCCCTCGAGCTCGACCAGCGTCAGCATCGTTCGCTGCTGTGAGCTCATCTGGCTCAGCGCGACCCGAACCGCATCCGCGACGACCTGCTTGCCGGCGTGGAGCGAGAGGTTGGCGGCGCTGAGCAGCTGCGGCCGCGACAGCGGAGCTACGACCCCGGCATCCACCTCGAAGTCGCCCGCGACATCCTTGGCCATGCCGATGAGCCAGGGATGGAATCCCCTGGGGTCGTGAAGCTCGTGCAAGCGATTCGCGGCCCGCACGAACAGCTTCTCGCACGCGGGCTCGGCCTGGTCGGGGTCGGAGAGGATCGCGGAGAGAATCCGGTACAGCGGGATCTGGTACCGACGCACCAGCTCGGAGTACGCGAGCGCGTCTTGTCCCTCTCGATACGCTTCGATGAGCGCCTGGTCGGTCGACTGGATGTCGACCGTATGCTGCTCTTCAATCATCGGCGTCTATCGATGCCAATCATCCAGAATCAAGGCTATGCCCGGCGCTGAAGTCCCGACAGGACGTGTCTGGCGGGTACGAAATGCTCGTTGCCCTGTGGGTCTTTGAGCATCACGCCGAGGGGGACGAACTTTTGGACGACGCCGCGGGTCTCCTCCAGTTTGACGTCGTCTCCGACGCGGACGAGTTGGCGCAGGTAGTAGTTGGCGATGATCTCCTCGGCGGGCCGTCGCATCGACCAGGCCATGAGGAACGCCACGAGGAGCAGCATCACGATCACGAACACGCTCAGGTTCGACGTGATGAACGAGACGTCCAGGCCCAGGGATTCGAGCGCGATCAGGCCGACGATGAGCATGATGCCCAGCTCGATCGGGGCCTCGAACATCTTGGTCTGGCCGCCCTTGAACTCCGAGAAGAACGCCCCGGCAAGCCGGCCTGCAGCGCTTGCCGCCACACTTCCGATGGCGATGATGAGGAGCGCCGAGATGATCCGCGGGAGGTAGCCAAGCGCGGCGAGCACGGCTGTGGACGCGGCCTCGATACCCAGAGCGTCGGCCGCGGATGTCACCGCCATGAGCAGGATGGCGAGGTAGGCCAGGTTGGCGACGGCCCACGACGGCGTCGCGTCTTCCCGGAACGCCTGGAGCATCCGGCCGAGCCGGGTCTCTGACACCACCTTGTCCAGTGGCGTCACCTGCAGCACGCGTTTGACGACGCCTCGAACCACGCGGGCCACGAGCCAGAGCGCGAGGAAGACGAAGATGGCGGAGCCCACCGACGGTGCGTACTCGGCCACGCTCGTCGAAACGGAATCCGCAAGGCGGCCCAGGGTGCTCGCCGGGTCGACGAACGCGAGAGGAAGTTCAGGATGGGTCACGATCGGACTCCGGCGTCGCGTCATCACGCAACCAGCTGAGGGGGGCAGCGAACACGAGCATCGCGATTTCGGCAACGGTGGTCATCAATGTGACCTTGGAACCGACCTTGTCGGCGAACTCGGACGAGGGAGGCGGACCCAGAGCCACGCCCAGCAGTGCGCCGATGTCCACGTCCTGCGGCCGCACGCGGTTTCGATCGGGTGGCGCCTCGCTCACGGCCCGCATGATAGCGCCCACGGGCAAAGCGATCACGGGTTGGGCTATCTGGGAAGCCAGCGACACATCGCGTCGATGGCTGTCGTGACTCGAGGACAGTGTTTTCGCAGGAATCCCTCGGTGATCGCCGCCTCGCGGGGCAGCTCGGCAACGGCATCGAGGGCGGCCTGGCCGTCGAAGTCGACGTAGGCGAGCCGGGCCGTGAGCTCAGAGGCGGGCCGGCCGAACTCGGATCCGGGGAGAATTGCGACGCCAGCTTCGTCGAGGAGCGCGCTGCAGATCCCCGCCGAATCGAACACACCCCGTCCCGCCAACGGTTGCTGAAACGCGGAGAAGTCGGGGAACAGGTAGAAACCGCCCGTGGGGGACGCGCATCGAATACCGGCGGCGGTGAGCGTGCGGTGGCACCACCGGCCGAGTGCTCCCAGGATGCGGCGCGAGCGGACGAGGTACTCCTCGATCTCGTCGCTGGGCTGAAACGCGGTGACCGCAGCGTACTGGATCGGCGCACTCGTGGATGTGTAGGTCTCGCTCGCGGCGGCTGCCATCGCATCTTGCAGCCATCGCATGTCCGGCGGAAAGAGGAAGGTTCCAAGCCGCCACCCGCCGGCGCCACACCACTTCGACAGCCCGGCTGAAACAATGGTTCCCTCGGGATAGAAGCGCGCGATCGAGACGTGTTGGCCCTTGTGGTGGAGCTCCCCATAGATCTCGTCGGAGAGCATGACCACCCGATACTTCTTCGCGACCTTGGCCAGGGCACGGAGGTCGTCGAGGCGATACGTGCCCCCGGTTGGGTTGGACGGGTAGTTGAGGATGATCAGGCGCGGGCGCTCGGGGTCCTGGGCACAGAACGCTTCGAGCCTGGCGGGGCTGAGCTGCCAGCCATCGGCCTGCGAAGTCTCGAGCAGCTCGACACGTCGACCGATGATGCGAGCTTGCGGAGCGTAGGACACCCAAGCCGGGGTCGGGATCACGAGGTCGCCGTAGTAGGTGAGCTGCAGCAAGAACATCAGCTCCTTGCTGCCCGGACCGATGAGCACGTCGTCCCCGGTCCGCTCGATGCCGTCCGTACGGTGGTGGTAGGCGGCGACCGCATCACGGAGAGCGCGCAACCCACACACGGGCAGATAGTCCTTCTCGTGCGCGTGGTCCCGCAGCGACTGCACCACCGGCGCAGCGACGGGGAAGGGCGATTGTCCGAGGCCAAGCTTGTAGACTTGGCGGCCCTCGGCGATGAGCGCGTTGGACCGCTCGTTGATCGCCACCGTCGCCGATTGCTTCATGCCACGCACATTGAGGTTGAGATGTGCGTACGGCGTGGCCTTTTGCATCCGCGTTGACCGTAACGGGTTCTGTCGTCTCATCCAAGCTCATCCTGGGTGAAACGCGGTCAAGATCTCGACGAGGACCAAGGGGAGGAGCACGTATTTCAGTCGGTACGTGTGCTGGGCTACCCCGAACGCAAAGACGGGGGCGAGCCCCTTCGTGTGCACCGTCATCGAGTGTGAACGATCGGTGAGGCTGTCTCTTATACACATCTGACGCTGCCGACGAGCGATCTAGTGTAGATC
>OJGU01000418.1_pt1 | contig 25737 bp, 22 predicted proteins | sample 1594741 | NCBI WGS metagenome assembly OJGU01 (sample SAMN05416841, study PRJEB24817) | seawater metagenome | isolation source: Sea water | place: Canada:Atlantic | collected 2013-07
GTAGTCGCCTGTGGCCTTTGCTGCCGCCATCTTTCGAGGGGAGCCGACGAAGGGCCGCTGACCCGCAAGGGCTTCGTACAAGGCGACACAGAACGAGAACTGGTCAGCCCGCTCCGCCGCAACCGCGCCTGCGGCAACCTCTGGGGCCATGTACGGCGGGGTGCCCCCAACGAACCGTGCCGTGCTCGACGAGGACCCAGACCCACGCGAGCCGACTTCGTCGCCCGTAGCCCCGCCGCTCGGACCCGCGAGTCCGAAGTCGCTGATCCGAGCCCGACCGTCCACTCCGATTAACACGTTCGACGGCTTGAAGTCGCGGTGGACGATTCCTCGTTGGTGTGCCGCTTCCAAGCCTCGCCCGGCTTGAACCAACATGTCCACCGTCTCGCGCCATCCTCGAGCCGACTCGAGCCATTCGCGAAGGGTGGGGCCATCGACGAGCTCCATCACCACGAATACGCCTTCCGGTGGCGATTCCGCGAGGACGCCGACTCGCTGTTCGGGCGAGAGCGCGTATCGACCGACGTCGTGGACCGCAACGACGTTTGGGTGGCTGAGCTTTGCCAACACGCGAGCCTCGTCCAGCAGAACGTCCGCGTCGGCGGAGTCCGTCGCGCGGACGAGTTTGATGGCCACGGATCGACGCAGCTCCGGGTCCCGAGCCTCGATGACGCTTCCGAAGCCACCTGCGCCCAGCAAGCCCCTTGCTTCGTAGCGTGCAAGCCGGGTCAGGTCCGCTGTTTGACCGAACAGGCCCCGCATCACGGCGCCGAAAGCAAGGCCGCCATCATTGACAGCCCGCGGATCTGGCTCGTGCAGGACTGCGGTCTTGTCGTCTTCCACGTCCGACCCCTTCGGGGCTATCATGGCACGCGGCGCACAAGTTTCGGGATCCCTTGAGCCAGGCAACGACGGAAATCGAAGACGCAGAGCTCCTTGCGCGGTGGCGCGAAGGCGATGCCTCCGCTGGTGACGCGCTGGTCAGACGCCACTTCGACTCCATTCATCGCTTCTTTTCACACCGGTGGGGAGTCGACGCCGTCGACCTCATCCAGCGCACCTTCTTGGCACTGTGTCAGTCACGCGAAGCCATCCCCGACGACATCGGCCTGCGCCCCTACTTGTTTGGCATCGCTCGCAAGACGCTGCTCATGCAGCAACGTCGCCACGCGCGAAAGGAAGGGAAGCTGGAGCGTCTCGGCAGCGTGGCCGGAGCTCACGCCACACTCAGCCGTGCAGCGGCGGAGCGCGAAGAGCAGCGCACGCTCCTGGTCGCACTTCGTCGCTTGCCCCTCGAGGTTCAGCTCACGATCGAGCTGCACTACTGGGAGGGTCTCACCACCGAGGAGATCGGGCACGTTCTGAGTGTGCCCAGCGGCACCATCAAGTCTCGACTCTCCCGCGCTCGGAAACGACTGCAGGAAGAGGTCCTCAACGTCGCGTCCAGTCAAGAAGTCGCCGCGGCAACCGTCCGCGATTTCGACGCATGGGCCAAGTCGCTGCGCAACCTCGCCCCGCTCTCCCGGTTGGACGCGGACGGAGACCAAGACGAGTAGCCCCGTCTCGACTGCGTACGTGGTCACAGGCGGGGGATGGGGGGCCCCGCCCGTGCATCGCCGCGGGAATCAGTGCCCCGCGGTTTCGCTATTCCATAGCGCCGTGCCGTCGGGGAGGTACACGACGAGGTTGCCGTCGTCCTGCAGGTAGAGTTCGGCGCCGGGTTTCCCGTAGGTATGGGTGTGCCATAGAGCGTCCCCGTCGTTGGCATAGAGCACCAGGTTTCCATCGTGCTGCATCACCACGTACGCCGCGTCCGTCCCGTAGGTGTGGGTGTGCCACAGAGCCTTGTCGTTCTCACCGTAGAGAACGAGGTTGCCGTCGTCTTGCATGACGAGATCGAAACGGCCGTCGCACGATCGGGCGCTCTGACCTCGGTGCAGCGCAGCGCCGATGTCCAGCGCGCGGGCGCAGTCGGCGAAGGCCGACCCGTACAACTCTGCGGCCCCTTCGATGTCGGAGAAGGAGAGCGCCGTGCGATTCGACTCGATCACGCTTCCGTCGATGCGCGTGATGGTCGGTTGACCCGTCGAGAAGGCGTACGAGCCGTAGTGCATGATCGAACCAACGTCATACTCCCCTACGTCTTTCCCCGCGTACCCGGACTCCTCGTAGGTGTGAAAATTGTGCTCTCTGCCCTCCATGATGTTCTCGTAGTGGACCTGCACGTGCTCATCGCGGTCGGACCGTGATTGCTCGTGCCACAGACCGATCGCGTGCCCGATCTCGTGAATGGCAGCCCCTTTGCCGCACCCCGGGCCGAGGCTCAGCTCCTGCGGGCCGTTGTTCTTGATCATGCCGACGTACGAGTAGCAGCCCTCCCCGCTGATGACCGAGACGTAGTCGTCTTCGATCGTTCGCTCCACGAACCGAAGTGCAGTCCGTGTCTCCCAATGAGCGACCGCTTCGACGAATGCCTTTCGTGCCGCATCGTCGGCTCCGTCGAGCGTGTAAGGGACGACGCCGCCGGGCCAGAGTCGGTCGGGCTTCACGGCAGCCGGAACGACGTCTTCTTCACCTCTCTCCCAGGGCGCGAGAGAATCTTCGCTTCCCAAGATGATGTCGCCCTCGAGCACGGCACGACCACCTCGGATCTCGTAGGCAAGGCGCTGCGCCCCACCGCGGACGAAGAAGAGCCCCTCTTGCTGCACTCCTGCGGGCTCCTCGGGGAACGCAAGCTCCACCCCGTCCTCGTCACGCAGGCTGTCGCCTTCCGGGCCAAAGTTGTTGTTGCCAATACCCTCCGAACAAGCCCCAAGAAGGAGGACTGCTGCGACCCACGCGCTGACTGAAGTTGCTTTTCCCATTGGTTCCAAGTCTCCGTTTGCGCAGTTGCCGGAGAGCCGCATTGGGTTGCATCACATGTCGAAGAATTTCGTCCCTTGCCCGGGGAACCGGCCACGCCTTGGGATCGAAGGGGCCCACGATGCTCGTGCATGGCGTCGAAGTTGGAGATACCAAGTCCCACGCGTCGCTCGAACCCCGTCGCCCGTAGAAAACCCTCGTCGTGACTCATCAAAGCGAGTCCGCCTCGCCAACTCTTCAGCACCGACTCCAACGCCGCGAGCCTACGAAGTCGAGGTCTCGCAGGGGAGCGGCGAGGCCTTTCGAGAGTCGGATCTGCCTCGAGGATGTGTATCAGAGCATCGGGCGCGACGAAGTCAGCTGAGCTCGACGACGGTACAAACGAGAAAGTTCGTCATTGGACGGAGGCCGTCCCGCAAGGGGCACCCGGAACCTCCGATGACGCGCGTATCGCTTATCCCTTTGCATGCTGTTCTCTCTTTGTCCGTCGTCGCCTGCGCACCCACGGACGCCGACGGCGACAAGTGGCCCGCCGGTCAGGATTGTGACGACGCGAACCCCGCGGTGAACCCCGGGGCCCCCGAACTGTGTGGAGACCAGATCGACAACAACTGCGACGGCAGCTTCAGCCTCAACTGTGCGGACGACGTCGATGGGGATGGGGCGCTCGCCGCGGAGGACTGCAATGACGCGGACCCGGATGTCTTCCCCGGGGCGTTTGAGGACTGCAACACCCCCGTGGATGACAACTGCGACGGCGTCGTCACGGAGTGTGTCGCACCGACGATGATCTACGACCCTGTGTCTGGGTCGCCCACCGCACCGTACGCGACCGCCGTCTACGCCGACCAGGTTGTGTTTGGGGAGCCCGGGGCGCCCGGAGACGGGGACGCGTACTTTTTCGAGGTCGAGCCCGGGCGCGTGAACACCAACGATGCGGTCTCCTGGGTCGCTGGTGAGGCCGGAGCCGGAGGCGCGATGGGCATCTCGTTCACTCGGGTGTCTTCGTACCTCTGCGCGGGTGCCGAGTACTTCGACAGCAACGGTCAGACCGACGTTGGGAAGACGTACTGCTTCGACGAGGCGGCGATTCGGACCGCGAACGGGAGCTTTCAGCCTTCCGATGCCGCGTTTTCGGTGGTCGGGTCGGACACCGATGGCTTCTCGCACGTGTTGGCGATCACCGACGCGGATGGTGATGCTCTCGACGACCTCATCGTCTATACGTCTCGCGGCGTACGGATCGTGGTGGGCGACGGGAGTGGGTGGTCTGGGGACTATGACCTCCTGACCGATGCCACCATCACACTGGGATCCTGCGATGCTTCCGATCCGATCTGGTGTGGCTACGGCCGCGCCGCGCTGCTCGAGAATCCCAAGGCCTTGCTCATCGCCGGGGACGGGGAGCAAGACACCTTGTCTTGGTTCGACCTCCCTCTCAGTGCCGCACCCTATCTGCCAGACGCCACGTTGACCGTGCCTCGGGCACCAGAGAACGCGTCGTCGTCCGTTCTACCGCTGTCAGGGTTTGCGGTTGGGAACACCGATGACCGGAGCGTCACCCTTGTCGACGGTTCGAGAACCGCGACAACGCTGCAGGGTGCCGGACCCTTCTTTGGTCACTGGGTGGACGAGGGGGTCGACCAAGAGGGCCACCCGCTGCTTGCGGTGTCGGATCCGTTCGAGCCCAGCGGGGCGGGGCAGGGTCGCGTCTACATCTTCGATCTGGACCTGACGCCACTGCCCACCGATGTCTCGCAGGCCCGCTACATCCTGCAGCCGCCGCAAAACTTCATCGACTGCGGGTGGCGCACCGATATCGGGACCGTCACCGACGACGAGATTGGGACTCGGACGGTGGTGTCCTCGACCTGCCTCGGGACCGGAGGTGCGGTCTACGAACTCGACCTCGTCGCTCCCGCGGCTCCGCCTCCGCCGCCGCAGAGCATTACGCAGACCGGCGCCCGTCGTTTCGAGATCGATCAGCAGGTCGTGGACACGTACATCTCCAGGCTCGAATGGATCCAGTCCTTGGCGCAGACCAAGATGGTGACTGAAGGCAACCAGATCGTCGGCTGGCAGCTCTCCGGCGTTGATACCGGATCCGTTGTCGACCGGCTTGGTCTCCGCGACGGAGACATCGTGCAGACGGTCAACGGTCAGGCACTCACCACTCGCGGTGTTGTTCGCGATGTGGCGTGGGGACTTCGGCATGACACGTTCTTCGTGCTCGACATCCTCCGCAACGGGAACGCCAAGCGGTACCGGTACTCAATCGTCCCCTAGGGCTGGCTCGCGGAGCAGGTCCGGGACTCCGGACGCTGCCGCCACAGGAAGCTCCAGCCGTCGCTCGATCCCGATCGCCCCCAGGAAGTCCTCGTCGTGACTCACCACGACGAGTCCGCCTTGCCAGTTTCGCAGCACGGACTCCAGTGCTGCGAGGCCGACGAAATCGAGGTGGTCGGTCGGCTCGTCGAGGACGAGCAGCTCGGGGACCTGCTGCTGCGCGAAGGAGCAGATCAGCGCGGCGCGCAATCGTTCCCCCGGACTGAGGTCCCGCAGCGGGCGATCGGCGAGGGCGAACGGAAACCGGTGCGCCCGGAGGATCGTCGCGACATCCTCGAACGGGGCCGCCTCGTGGAGTCGCTCAAGCACGCTGTGCTCGTCGCACCAGTTGGCGGTGTTCTGGGAGACGTAGGCGATCCGGTGCCGCTCGCATCGCGCGCGCCCGGAGATGGGGGCGAGCTCGCCGAGTAGCAGCCGGAGAAGCGTGCTCTTGCCCGCGCCGTTGGGCCCCACGATCGCGAGTCGCTCTCGCCTGAGCTCGAGGTTGACGTTCTCGAACAGCGTCCGCCGACCGCGGGGGCCGGACACACCCTCGAGCACTGCGAGCGGGCCGTTGGCCGGAGGGAGCGCAGGAAGCACGACCTCCAGCGGAAGGTTGACCGCCAGCGCTCTGCGGGTCGCCTTGGCCCAGGCGCGGGCGCCCTCGAGCCGAGCCTGCTGGATCTTGTTTCGCCGGCCCTGGCTCTCCTGTGCATAGGACCGCTTTCCATTGAGCAACGACCGGGGCGTGCAACGACCGAGTTCGCGGACGCGGCCGAGGTTCTTCTTGCGAGCCCGACGCTGCTGCGTGCGGTTGTGGGCGCGCTCGCGGCTGACGAGGTCGTTGAGGGTGCGGACGTACTTCGACTGCTCCGCGTCTGCGTGGCGCTCGAGGTCGTCGCGCAACGCCTCGAACGAGCCGTGAACATGGCGGCTCCCAGACTCCGCGATCACGAAGAAGTCCTGGAATGCGCGCAGGAGTCGTCGTTCATGAGAAACCACAAGCAGCGCGCCTTGCCATCGTCGCAGCCGCTGCGCGAGCCACTGCATGCCGTCCGCGTCGAGGTCGTGGCTGGGCTCATCGAGCAGCAAGAGATCGGGGCCGGCGGCGAGTGCAGCCTCGAGCCGGCGCCGCTGAGCCTCCCCAGGGCTGAGGTTCCCCGCGGGCCCGACGGTCTGTTGGGAGACGACCGCGCAGGTCCCGGACCGCTGAACGACGCCGGTCGTTGCGGCGACTTCGCCGGCCAGCACCCGCAGCAAGGAAGACTTTCCGACCCCGTTGCGGCCCACAAGCGCCACGCGGTCACCGGGGTCCAGTTGCAGACTCAACTCGCTGAGCAGGGGGCGGCCACCGGGCGTGTGCAACGACAGCCCTCGGACGTGGAGCAGGGGCGCAGTCATCCTTGCCTCCTTCGTGTCTTTCGCGCGATCTCGGCAACCACGTGCGCGGGGCCTTGAATGACGAACTGCGTCCCGGTCGGGGCGGCTGCCGAACGCAGGACCCGGCAGCGCGCGTAGATCCGCTCGGTGAGTTCGGGGCTGGCATACGGCACAAAAACCTCCCGGGTGGTGTGCTCGGCCCGCGATGCTTCGAGCAGCCGAGTCCGAAGGTGCTCGATGTCCGTGGGGTCGTGGGTGCTGATCGCCGCAAACGGAGCGTCGCCAGCGAGTTGGCGGAGACGTTCAGACGCGGCCTCATCGCACTCATCCAGCTTGTTGAACACCACGAAACGCGGCGTGTCTCCGGCGCCCAGCCGTCCGAGGACCTCCTGCGTCGACTCCAGGTGTCGTTCTATCTCTGGGTCCGACGCATCGAGGACCACCACCAGGAGCGACGCCTCAGCGGCCTCGGCCAGGGTGGTTTCGAAGCTGGCGTAGAGTCGGTCGGGGAGGTCGCGAATGAACCCGACCGTGTCGCTGATCAGGATGTCTCCACCGTATCGGCTCAGCGAACGCGACGTGGTGTCGAGCGTTTCGAACGGACGGTCGCGGACCGAGAGTCCGGCCGAGGTCAGCGCGTTCATCAGCGACGTCTTGCCCGCGTTCGTATAGCCGACCAGCACGAGCCGAGCGCAGTCGGATCTGCGGGTTCGCTGGGCCCGGTCCGAGACCTTGAGCCTGGCCAAGCGGCGTTGCAGCTCCGCAAGTCGGCCGTCGAGCCTTCGGGCGAACAACTCGGATGCGGTCTCGCCCGCACCCTTGCTGCCCATGATGCCGCCGGCCTGCTGGTCCATGTTCAGGCCGATGCCGCGAATGCGTGGGCGCAGGTACTGCAGGTGGGCGATCTCCACCTGAATGCGGGCGCGCGGGGTTGTGGCGTGCTGCTCGAAGACGTTGAGAATGACGGCCTCTCGATCGCAGATCGGGAGTCCGACGAGGTCCTCGAGGTTTCTCGTCTGCGACGGAGTCAGCTCGGCGTCGACCACCAACATGTCGGCACCGCACGCTTCTGCAGCCGCCGCGACACGGGTCGCCACGCCGCGACCGATGAATGTGCGCGGGTCGGCTTCCGCCAAGCGTTGGCTCTCGCGACCCACGATGCGGTCGCCTTGGGCCTCCACCAGCCCTATGATCTCTGCGAGCTGCGCCTGCGGAAGACTTCGCCGGCGGCGAACCACCGAGAGCACATAGCAGGCGTTGCCATCCTCGCTTGTGGTGCGAGGACGCTGTTGCTTGGCGTCCCAGTGGGTGGTCAGGTCCTCGAGTTGCCCCTCATCGGCGAGCGGCACCTCGACGTGTTCGTCGATCGGTTTCGAGTGGAATTTCATGCGGTAGGCCCTTTCGGGCCGCTCGGCGCGACATGCATCGCGGGCGGCCTCGAGCGCGCAACCAGGGTCGCGAGCGCTCAGGTTCGTCGTGGGTGATCGATCGCGGTTCGCGTCAAACCGCGCCAGCTCTCCAGAAAACTGGAGACGGCGGAGTCACAGGACGGACCGCAGGTCGTCTCGAAGCGGGCAATGCCGCTGAGAGACCGGGGATCGAGATCAAACGAAGCTGAAGAGCCGCATGATGTTGAAGGCGTAGCGCCGTTGCACCGGTGGCGCAAGGCGAACTTTGAAAAAGCCTCGCCGGACTCACACGCCCAGGCGCGGGGTCTCGTTCGCGTAGTGCCGCCATCGGTCGCCAAACCGATCGGCGAGCGCGGTCTCTTCGATGCGGAGTCGAGCCAGGAGCAGCGGGAGTTGAGCGCCCGCGAGAGCTCCGGCGATCAGTCCCGGCGCGGCGACGAACAGACCGACCGTCCAGCAGATCAGTCCAAGTTCGGAGGGGTGCCGCATGAGCGCGTGGATGCCGGTGGTCACCAGCCGCTCGGCGCCCGCTTCGGTGCGGAACTGGGCGCCGAGGTTGCGCATCGCCGTGGCGCGCAACCAGCCCCCGACGGCGATCAGTCCGGCGGAGACAACGGCGAGGGAGACCTCGACAGTCTGCAGCGCAGCGTAGATCGTCGCGCTCAGCAGCAGCAGGCTTGCTGCGAGCGCGAGCATTCGCAACGTGGCGTCGTTGGGGTGCGATGTCAGGGAACGCGGCGTTCGAGACGACGCCGACGCCAAGGACTCGAGCAGGATCGCGACCCCGACCCCACCCAAGACGAACAGCGTGCTCACTGTCCCGCGACGTGGGCCGCGATGGCCTGTTCGATCACGTCCGGAGGCACGCCCATCGCCGCACCGGCACGATGCAGTGTCTGGTGGTCTTGGGCCTCGACCTGACGGGTCGGAGCCAGTGTCGAGAGGATCAGACGAATCAGCAGCGACTTGCCATCGGCCGAGAAGTCCTGGGTCTGCGATTGGAACGTGGGCTCGAGCTGGGCTTGGGCTTGCTGAGCGAACTGCACGTCCTGGTGGACGACCTCTTCCGCAATGAAGTCCTGCGTGATCTCTTGGAGCGCGGCACGCAGCGCGTTCACGTTCTCTGGCTGGTAGCGGTTGGCGAACAGCATGGCCAAGACCGATAGTCGGCGTAGCCGGTCGAACATCTCGGCTCGCTCCGCCGCGGGATCATGGTTGAGCGCCTCCATGTCGAAGGTGCCAGCGCACGCGTCGCACTCCAGGTACTCCCCGGCGGTTCCCAGTGGGATGACCGGGATGAAGTAGAGCGTGAACCAGCGCTTCTGCTTCTTGTGGGTGTAGGGCTTCTGCGGGCCGCAGCGCGGGCAGTTGAACAGGCCCTGTCCTGCCGTGGGGTTGGTCGTCCGGGTGCCGAAGATGATCATGGCCGGCCCGGACTGTACCGCACCCCGGCGTGCGAGACTTGGGCATGGCTGATGAGGACGCCACCCGCTGGGATGCGAAGTATCGCGGGCGAGCCTTGCCGACCCCTGGCCCGAGTGTGGCGCTGCGGTCGGTGATGTCGTGGATTCCGAGCCAGGGGCGGTTGTTGGACCTGGCAGGGGGCGATGGCGCACAGGCCCTCTGGCTCGCGGGACGAGGCCTGGAGGTCACGCTTTGCGACGTGTCCGAGGTGGCACTCGAGCGAGCGAGCCAAGTTGCGGCGGCCACGGAGGTGCCCTTGACGACGCGGTGTGTCGATCTCGAAACGGCGCCGCTTCCCAAAGGCCCTTGGTCGGCGGTGCTGTGTTCGAACTACCTCCAGCCTTCGCTTTGGTCCGCGGTTGCCGATGCGTTGGGACCCGGCGGGACGGCGATCTGGATCCATCCCACGATCACCAACCTGACCCGGCACGAAAAACCGAGTCGGAGATTCCTGCTCGAACTCGGACAGGCTCGAACCGTGTTCGAAGCGGCGGGACTTGCGGTCGACTTCGCCTCGGAGGACTGGGTGGCGGGTCGACATCTCTCGCGGGTTGTTGGGCACGAGCCACATGCGTGAAGCTCTCGCCGCGACGCTTCTTCTTGCGGTGGGCTGCGCGCGCGAACCAGCGCCGCCGCCGGTCGACGAGGTCGTGCCGGTGGAGCCTCAGCCGGTTGTCGAACCCCCGAAGAAACGCCCTCCGACCCCGGCGGTGGTTCGAGCGCCGCCGTCGGGCTTCGTCGTCCTGCCGGAGGCGGTCTCGGGCGTGGTGCTTGATGTTCGATACGCGGGCGCCGACAACTTCACCGAAGCCCCGCTCCCCGGCTACGCCCCGGGAGTGTTGTGGGTTCATCGGAGTACCGCGGCTGCATTGCGCCGCGTGCAGGCGTCCCTCGCCGACTCCGGGCTCCGGTTGCGGGTCTACGACGCATACCGCCCGGCCCGGGCCAGCGAAGCGATGGTCGCCTGGGCGGAGGCATCGGGTCGTGAGGAGCTCCTGCGCGGAGGCTACGCCGCGCGCCACAGCAATCACGCTCGCGGAAACACCGTCGATGTGACGCTCGAATCGGCGGATGGGACGCCGCTCGACATGGGCAGCGCATGGGACACATTCTCCCCACAGAGCCACTACGCTGCGGCCCGCGGAGACGCGATGGTGCACCGAAAGACGCTGCGAGCTGCGATGACGCGAGTGGGGTTCAAGCCCTACGCCCGAGAGTGGTGGCACTTCACCCTGCCCGAACCCGCAGGCCTGCCTCGGCTCGACACTCCGTACACGATCCCTTGAAGGCGCCGCGACTATTCTTCAACCGCAAGCACGACGACTTCGTCGACCGGCTCGACGTGGCATCCGCCCTCTTCCAACACCACCGCATAGGAACGCTCGAGTTGTTCGTGGCCGTCGGCACCGATCTGAACCTCGAACGTCCCGGCTTCTTCGTAGGCAAGCACGAACTCTCCATCACCGACGTGTTCCGCGGCGCGCACCGGCCCGTCATCCAGCGTGAACGACACCTCGGCGTCGGGGAGCGGCCGCGCGCCATCTCCGCTCTCGACCTGGAGGGAGACCGAGGCGACGGCGATCTCGGTGCAAGCCTCGTCGCATCCGGAGGCGAGGGCGACGAGCATCAAGCTAAGAAAGATACGCATGCCCGGTTGTTGTCCGCGGCGAGGTGTCGTCGTGAAGACGACCTCAGCCGAACTGAACCGCACTGACGTGCGCCATCATCAGCTGCGTCTGCAACCCGATCGTGGCCGGGTCTTCTTCGGCAGCGCCCGCCGCGACCATGAGCGGGAGCAGGTGTTCCTCGCGCGGGTGGCAAGCTCGGGCGGCGGGGGCTTGCGACCACTCGGCCAGTCGCTGGGCCCGTTCCGACGGCGCGGCCAGAGCCGATTCGACCATCCAGTCGTCGAACGCTTTCGAGTCTTCCGCGACTTGCCGCCGACCCGCCCCTCCCTGGCGCGCGGCGCCGAATCCCCGCATGTTGTGATAGCTCATTCCGCTACCCACGATCAGGATGCCCTGTTTCCGTAGCGGGGCCAGTGCACGACCCATCGCCAGGTGCTGTTGCGGGTCGAGCGATCCCAACAGGGACACTTGGAAGGTTGGGATGTTCGCCTCGGGGAAGGGGACCATCAAGGGCACGAACGCACCGTGGTCGAAGCCGCGGCGGTCGTCGGCCGCGGTGTCGAAACCGGCGCTGCCCAGGTGGTCCCGGACGAGGGCCGCCGCCTCAGGATCGCCCGGTGCATTCCACTGGTAGGTATAGGCCTCGGCGGGGAATCCCCCGTAGTCGTAGAGCATCGGCGGGCGTGGTGCCGATTGCACGGTCGGAACACTCTGCTCCCAGTGCGCAGAGACGCAGAGAATCGCGCGAGGGGGGCGCGGGAGGTCGTCCGCCATCGTCGCGAGGTAGGCGCGCAGTGGGGCATAGGCGTCGCGCATGCCCATGTCGACGATGGTCCATGGACCACCACCGTGTGGGATGAAGAGCGTGGGCAGGACGATGTCGGACATGGCTTGGTGCTGCTCTTTGGGGCGGGCACAGCCGCCGAGCGTGAGACTCGCTGCTCCGCGGAGGAAGCTTCGGCGGTGGTGCACGACCCCAAGCGTAGCGCCCCTGGGTACCGGCGGGTGGGAACGGTCCGTTGCCCGTCAGGAAACTGTGGTGCGGTTGTCGGGGTCCTGAATGAAAGAGGGGCGACCCGCAGCTGCAGGCCGCCCCTTGTTGTGTCAGCGGATGCGGGTCACGAGGCCCGCGCCCACCGTCTTGCCGCCCTCGCGCATCGCGAAGCGCATCCCGACTTCGACCGCCACCGCGTGTTGCAGCTCGAAGTCCACGGTCGCGCGGTCGCCGGGGTGGACCAGGTCGCCTCCGGTTTGGAGTGCGGCCGAAACGTCCGTCACGCCGAAGAAGAGCTGCGGCGTGTACCCGGTGCCGAACGGGGTATGGCGTCCGCCTTCGTCCTTGCGAAGCACGAAGACCTCCGCCGTGCCCCGGCGGTGTGGCGCAATGCTGCCGGGAAGGGCGAGCACGGAGCCACGGGCGATCTGATCCCGCTTCACACCACGAAGCAGCAAACCGACGTTGAGGCCGGCGCGGGCTTCGGGGATGTCGCGATGGAACGCCTGGATGCCGGTGACCACGTGCTCATCGCTGTGCTCTCCGACGACCTCGACCGTTCCGCCCCGAGGCAGGATGCCGCGCGACACCCGACCGGTGACCACGGTCCCGCGACCTTCGATCGTGTGCACGTTCTCCACGGGCATGAGGAATGCGCCCTCGAAGTCCCGCTCGGGCTCGACCACGTGCTCATCGACGGCACGGACCAATCCCTGCACGGCAAGGATCGCCGGGTCATCCCAGCGGCCCTCGGTCGCGGCCTGCATCGCTTGCAGGGCCGAACCTCGAACGATCGGCGTGTCCTCGAAGCCGTTGGCCTCGAGCAACTCGGCGGTCTCCAGCTCGACGAGCTCGAGCAGCTCTTCGTTGCTGAGGTCAACTTTGTTCACGAACACCACCAGGTGCTTCACACCCACCTGACGGGCCAGCAACACGTGCTCACGGGTCTGGGGCTCGGGGCCCTGCGATCCGTCGACGAGCAAGATGGCGCCATCCATTTGAGCCGCACCGGTGATCATGTTCTTCACGTAGTCGGCGTGGCCCGGGCAGTCGATGTGCGCGTAGTGCCGCGTCTGTGAGTCGTATTGCACGTGCGCGGTGTTGATCGTGATGCCACGCTCGCGTTCCTCGGGGGCGTTGTCGATCTGCTCGAACCCCTTGGCGGTGCCGCCGAAGTCGTGCGCGCACACCAGGCTCAATGCCGCGGTGAGGGTGGTCTTGCCGTGATCGACGTGGCCGATCGTGCCGATGTTGACGTGGGTTTTGGTGACCATCTTCTCGTTCCTTGGAGCGTTGCTCCCTCAAAGTCCCGAAGCTTGAACCGGCTGGATGCGTCAGGACGGGCCGCATCTGGCCGTAGGCCCGCAGGGGTGCGGGCGGTCTCGGTGGCCCGCGCGCTTCGTTGGAAGACGCAAAAAAGCCCCGTGCGCTGCTGCGTACGGGGCCTTTTGGGGGGACGTCCGGGAGGTTAGTCCGCGGTGTCGTCGTTCCCCACCATCGGGATGGCGGGGGAGGTCCGTGCACAGCATGCGCGCATGCGTTCGGCTGTCGCTGTGTCCGCGAGGACCAGAGCCAGTCGGCAGGCGCGTTCAGCTGTGCAGAAGCGGACCATCGTAGGCGAGCAACATGACACCGCCGGGACGAACGTCAAGGGCTTTTAGAAATAGGCCTGCGTTTGCAGGAAGATCACCAGCGGCGAGGCGCCGAACTCGCTGCGCAGGGCGGTCGGGGTGAGGGAGGCGCCCCACGGCACGTAGGCGCCCAGCGCCAGGTCGGCTTCGTCCGCGAGGCTGTAGCTCAGGAACGCGCCCGCCGTCCCCGAACCGTCGGCCGCGTTGACGATCGCGACCGCGACTCCTCGCAACAGCGGGGTGAACTCGGCACCCGTGTTGGCACCGACGTAGTGCTGCCCCAGGTAGGGGAGGTCGTCGGGGAACCGCTCGCCGAAGTGGGCGAGGTAGCCCGAAGGGGTTTGGGCACCATCGGAGAGGTACGCGTACTCGAGCGCGATGGTGGAGCTGCGCCACGCGAAGTTGAGATTCGGCCCCGCCGCCACCCGGCCATGCAGCGGCTCCGCTTGGTCATGCCCGTCGCCATCGCGGTCCGGAACGCCCAGATGACCCTCCGCCCTGATCCCGACCCGGCCCAGGTCGCCCTGCAGGCCGCCGCCGACGATCCACCGCTCGGCCACCTTGCCGCCGATGGCGGACCACTCGAACTCCAATGCCACGACGCTGGGACGCAGCAGCATCGCGCTGCGGCCCCAGGCGACCCGCCCATGTTCGTCCGTACCCAGCACGGCGGTTCCCTCGAGTGCGCCGTTGCGGCCGATCGATCCGCCCGCCCGTACCGCATCGACCCCCGGCTTGAACGCTCGGTTGATCGCGGTGGCGGAGAACGGAGCGAACACGTCGTTGACGGTGAACAGGGTGGTGGTGGCGTAGTTGACCGGGAATCGCCCAACGTCCAGCGCGACCGGTCCTGCATCGACGTGGACGCGAGCACGGTCGATCCCGACTTGGCCTTGCAGTCCGTTGCCGTCCCACAGCGCAAACGTCAGTCCCGGAGCGCGGTATGGGGTTTCGAACGAGCCCGTCGTCGCGAAGGTTCCGCCCAGGTTCGAGGGCGCACGGGAGAGATCGACGAACGCGTTGAACTCAAACTCCACCCGTTCGGAGACTTCCTGCGTCGCGATGATGCGGCCGACCACGGCCAGCAATCCGTCATCTTCCACGCCAAGCTCGCGAACATCGGGACGTTGACGCAAGAACGCGCCGACCAGTCGAATGGCGCCGGTGACCGTGCCGGTGCGTTCGGGGGGCACCGGTTCCTCCCGCGCCGCCGGCACTTCAGATGGCTCGGGCTCCCCGTCGGCCTGAGGGTCCCAGGTCTCGACGTCCTCCAGCCATGACGGCGGCGCGTCGTCCCCTTCGGGGAGTGGCGTTGGCTCAGGGCTCGGCTCTTGGCTTGGGGGCGCTTCGTCCCAGCTCTCAACCCCTTCGAGCCACGCCGGCTTCTCCCCAACTTCGTCGGAGTCGGGCGCGGCCGGGCCGAGCGCGAGTGCGACGAGGAGGGCCGCGGTCATGGGGTTCGGCGCTCGTCGCTATCGACCCGGCCATCGACCAGCCGAACAACCCGCTTCGCACGCTCCATCACCCGCGGGTCGTGAGTGGAGAACAAGAAGGTGGCCCCGCGTTCCTCGTTGAGCTTCTGCATCAGGTCGAGCAGGGTGTCCGCCGTTCCCGAGTCCACGTTGGCGGTCGGCTCGTCGGCGAGCACGATCGCAGGCTGGGTCGCGAGTGCGCGTGCGATCGCGACGCGCTGTTGCTGTCCCCCCGAGAGCTCGTCTGGCCGGCGGTCCTCCAGCCCCTCCAGGCCCACGTCCGCGAGGAGCTTGTTCACGCGCGCGGTCCGTTCCTCTTCTGAGACGCCCTGCAGCCGGACCACCATCTCCGCGTTCTCGAAGGCGGTGAACACCGGGATCAGGTTGTAGGCCTGGAAGACGAAGCCGATCCGGTCTCGACGAATGTGGCTGCGGGCACTTCGGCCCATCGAGGCGAGGTCTTTGCCTTCGAGTTCAACCCGGCCGGAGGTCGGGGTGTCGAGGGCTCCGATGAGGTTGAGCAGCGTGGTCTTACCCGACCCGGACGGGCCGGTGAACGCGAGAAATTCCCCCGCGTGGATCTCGACGCTCACCCCGTCGAGGGCGCGGACTTCGATCTTGCCCTGGGTGAACACGCGGCTGACGTCATGGGTGGCGACGATGGGGGTCTCGGACATGGCGACTCACAGCTCCTTGATCGCGATTGCGGGCTGAACCCGGCCGGCTCGCCACGCCGGGTACAGGCCCGCGACGAGGGTGGCGAGCACGATGATGACGACCATTGCGGCCACCGACTCGGGGTAGATGCGGCAGTAGATCACCGCATCCATACCCACGCCCGCGACTTCGACCCCGCCCTCATACATCTGCGCGGTGTCGATCCCGGTGGTGGACAGGTGGTAGTAGGGCGCCGCGGTGACGACCACGGCCGCGAGCAGCCCTGACACCGCGAGGAACAGGCTCTCCCACATCACCAGCGCAAACAGCTGGGCGGTGGTGAAGCCGATGGCGAGCATGATGCCAAACTCGCGCAGGCGCTCCATCACACTCACGAACAGGCTGTTGAAGATGCCCGCGGCCAGCAACAGCATGATGATGGCTTCGAGAATCAGAGTTCCGTTGACCTTCATGTCGATGAAGGCCCGGAGTTGGGGCTGGCTCTCTTTCCACGTGAGCACGGCGGGCCCACCCTCCTGCGTGGTGCCGAGCTTGGCGGCAAGCGCCGCCGCCGTTGCATCCGATTGCCGGTTGTCCTCGACGAACACGGCGACCGTCGTGGCCTCGGCCGGCCCGTAGCCGAGCGTCTCCCGAACGGTGTCCAGGGGCAGATAACACAGCGACGCGTCGACCGACCGGATGCCGGTGCGGACGATGCCGCGCACGCGCGCCAGGCCCGAGACGATCTCGCCCTGCTTGTCGGTCACCGTGTAGACGACGCGCTTGCCGAGTTTGGCGCCCAGGTTCTCCGCCAATGCCTCGCCGAGCACGATGCCACCACCGCTCGCGGTGGGGAACATCTCGCCGTCCACCACCTGCTCGAGCGTCTCGAGGGTTGCCGGCGTCTCCTGCTCCGGGTCGATGCCGATGTAGTAGGTGCCGGAGCTTTGGCGCGCCGTGGCGAGCATCACCGAGCCCTGTTGTCGGACGACCGCGGCCCGGACCTGCGGCAGCGATCGCGCCTCGGCGGCGGCGGCCTCGGCATTCTCGACCGTCTTGGTCGCGCTGGGGAGGTCGACGAACTCCGGGTGCTGAACGGTCACGTGACCGCTCGACATCTCGGCTGCCCGGTCGATCATCGAGGCGTAGCTGGAGTCGCCGATGCCCGTGGCGAGCACGGCGAGCATCGAACCGAACGCGATCCCAAACAGCGTGATGAGGGTGCGGCGACGGTTCCGCCACAGGTTTCGCCAGGCCAGCGCGATGAGCTTGCGGTCGAACATGGGTCCTCAGCGATGCCGGAGCGCTTCGAGCGGCTCCAGGCGAGCGGCACGAATCGCGGGGTAGAGGGTCGCCGCAAAGACGACCACGACCAGGGTGACGATGGGGTTCACGAAGGCGCCTGGATGCACCACGGCGACCCACTGCGAGTCGATGGCCAAGCCGGCGAAGTCGACGTTGCTGCCGATGTCGAGTCCCACCGAGGACAGGTACCAAAGCGCTGGAATACTCAGCAGGAGTCCGAGCGCGAGGGCGCACAACGTCATCAGCAGCGTCTCAGCAAAGATCAGCCGCAGGACGCCGCCGGGCTCGACACCCAGCGCCTTGAGGATGCCAAACTCCCGGATCCGCTCGAAGACCGCCATGAGCATCGCGTTGAGCAGGACGATCCCGATGGCGGTGTAGACGATCAGCATCATGACCGCCGAGCTCACCTCGGCGTTGTCGAGCATCTGGGCGACGGTGGGCATCAAGTCGCGCCTGGTCACGACGTCGAGGCCCGGGGCGAGCTTGACCACGCGTTCGGCAGTCACCGCGAGAGACTCCCCGTCGGAGCGGCGCACGATCAGCTGGTGGGCGCCTTCGTCGACAACGAAGAACTCGCGGAAGGCGGCTTGGGTGAGGAAGACGCCGCCTCGGTCGACGGCCTCGGTGCTGCTGCCGAGCACGCCGCGGACGGTGAACAAGGCATTGGCGGTCGAGCCGTCTGCGGCTTGGCTGAGCAGGACGACTTCGTCTCCGACATCCGCATTCAGGATCTTGGCGAGGCGATAGCCGACGACGACGCCCTCGATGTCCTCGGGCTGTAGCCACGAGCCTCGGACGACCCGCTCGCCGATCTTGCTCACTCGGGCGTCGCGGAGCACATCGATGCCGCGCAGATTGGCGCCGGCGGAGTTTTGCTCGAACGCGATCAACCCCGAGCCGAGCAGCCTTGATGCGACCGGCATGCCCGCCTCCTCGAGTGCCCCGATCACCGCCGCGTCGTTCTCGACCCGCTCATACAGTGACGGTTTGTCTCGGTACTCGAGCGCGAACGCCTGCACGTCGCCGACCTCGAGGTCGAGCAGGGAGGCCTCGCTCTTCTTGAGCATGCCTTCGGAGAGCGTGCCGTAGGCGAGCATCGTGAGCAGCGCGAACGCCATCGCCGCGATGGTGACGCCGCTGCGTCGAGAGTTGCGCCACACGTTGCGCCATGCGAGGGAGAACGCGTTCACTACAGGGCCTTGAGGCGTTGCACGCTGAAGAAGTCGTCGTCGAGGTCAACGTCGAACTCGAGCGAGTGGTACGTGAACTTGGTGTACTCGCCGGGGGCGTCCAGCGGCTTCATGGTGAGCGTCGTGGGGAGCAGGCGGCCGCCGACGATTCGGTGGCCACCAAAGATCAGCTCGCGCACGCGCTCGCCTTCTTCATCGTAGAAGGCTTGTCTCAGCGGCATGAGGTCGCTCTGCCGGATGACGGTCTCGATTTTTCCCCAGACGACCGGCGTGTCGGGCTTGGGCGTCAACGTGAACACGTAGATCGGCTCGTCCGCGACGGTGCCTTTGTAGGTGAGCGCGAGCTCGTAGTCTTCGGAGAGCCGGGTCTCGCGAACGAGGTCGTCGTTGTCGAAGTGGCTCCCCATCCACGACGCGCCCAACATGCCGCCGGTGATCTTGATCGTGCGCCCGGTCTTGTTCAGATACGAGAACAGGTCGTTGCCGGCCTTGAGCGTGGCCATGCCGGCCTCCTTCTTGGGGCTGAGGATCCGGATCAGGGAGTACTCGGTGCCCTTCGACCACGCTTCCATCTCCAGGGTCCGCGTGAAGTGCTCCGTCTTCACTTCCATGCTCGAGCGCCCGTGGCTCGACTTTCCTCGGAAGAGGTCATCGAGGCGGTTCATCACGTAGACGGCAAAACCCGGGTCGCTGTCGGCGGGCGGCTCGGCCCACGCTGCGCCCGGAAGCAAAGAGGTGGCGGCGATGCCCAGCAGGAGGGCGAGCGTGTGGCGACGATGCAGCGCGGTCATGAGGTCCTCACGGGGGCGGTCAATCCATCGAGCAGAAGCTCGGTCAGCTCTTCGGAGAGTGTGTCCGGGGCGGGGCCACGGATCGCGGCCATGGCGTGCAGCTGGGGTCCGGTCATGAGCGTGACCGACAACGCTCGGACCCTGGCGGCAATCACTGCGCGAGGAAGCTCGTGGGGCGCAGCGGCTTCCGTGACGAGCTCCGCCAACATCGCCTCACCCTCGGCATGTTGGCTCTCGAGGAATGCCGCAGGAGCATCGGCGAAGACCGCCGCGAGTTCACGATCGCCGCAGAGGAGGCGAGCGCTGAGCGGTGCGATGGACGCGATGGTCAGTGCGCCAAAGATCCAGGTCTGAAGGCGCGTCCGCGCGGGCAGATCGTTGTCGAACAACGCCGCAAACCGACCCAGGAACTCCAGTTTCTCCATCGCCACCGCGGCGAAGAGCAGATCCGTCTTCGTCTTGTAGTAGAGGTAGACCGTCCCTTTGGCGACACCGGAGGCGGTCGCCACCTCAGCGACGGACGTCTTGCGGTAGCCCTGGGCGACGAACAACTCCGTGGCCGCACGGAGGATCTGGCGCCGCTTCCGGACTTGTGGCCCATCGCCGTGGAGGTCGCCGATCAGCGCCTCGAGCTTGGCGACGACCTCGTCGTGCTGTGGACCGGACACCACAATGACCAAATAGCCTGAAGTGGTCAGTTTGACAAATTGCGTGTTGGGCGCAGCCCACCGTGGCCGTGGTATCCAGCAATCGCATGCAGTTCTTGGCTGTCGTCAATCCTGCGGCCGGTGGTGGTCGATGTGGCAAAGAATACCCCGCAGCCATCAAGCGGCTCGAGGATGCAGGGCTGGAGATCGAGGTCGTCACGACGTCGGGACCTGGCGAAGCCGTGGAGCTCGTGCAGAAGGCGTGGTCGCAGGGGCAGCGACGCTTCCTCGCGGTTGGGGGTGACGGAACCGGCTACGAGCTGGTCAACGGGATGTTCCCGTTGGCGCTCGAGGACGACGGCGATCCGGCGCAGCTGGGCTTCCTTCCCCTCGGCACCGGCAACTCGTTCCTTCGGGACTTCATGAAGCCCGGGGACAAGGATGGGGCGGGACACGCCCTTGGGGCGTTGCTGGAGAAGCGCACCCGAACGGTCGATGTCGTGCGCATCGAGCACGACAAGGGCGAGAACTTCTACATCAACCTGTTCGCGATCGGGTTCGCCGCGGACGTCAACTCCCGCGCGGCTCGTTACAAGAACTGGGGCGAGTTCGGCTACATCGGTAGCGTCATCGCGGAGACCTTGGGTCTGGCACCGAACCTCTATCCGATCCGCGAAGACGGCGGGGAGTGGAACCGAGACCCGGCTGCGTTCATCGCGATCTGCAACAGCAAGTTCACGGGCGGCACCATGATGATGGCGCCCGATGCTGACACGGCCGACGGCAAGGTCGACGTGGTGCACGTGGGCGCGTTGGGGCGCATTGGGTTGCTGCGGGCGTTCCCGAAGTTGTTCGAGGGCAAGCACCTCTCCCTGGATGCCGTTCGCGGGAGCCAGCCCAGCCGAGTCGAGTTTGAGCTCGAGGGCCCTACGAACGTGATGCTCGACGGGGAGGTGCTGTACGTGCAGCCCAGGGTCATCGAGGTGCTGCCAGGCGCGTTGCAGGTCTACGCCTGAGGGGCACGGCACTCGTGCCGCCGCCCGCTGCCCCTCGCGGCCGGGCGCAGCGCTTGCCGCCCCGGCCGGATCGCGGCGCGCTATGGTGTCCGCGATGAAGGGAACTGGGAAGTGTCTGTGCGGGGCTGTCTCGTATTCTGCGGAGACCAGCACCGAGGTGAGCGCCTGTCACTGCGGAATGTGCCGGCGGTGGACCGGTGGGCCGTTACTCGGAATCTCCGCCAAGGAGGTGGACTGGTCGGGCGAAGACAAGATCCGAACCTACACCTCGTCGCCGTGGGCCGAACGAGGCTTCTGCTCGGAGTGCGGAACCGGGCTCTTCTATCGAATCACTGCGCCCGGACCGGCGCAGGGATCGCTGAGCCTTCTGTTTGGCACGCTGGAGGACCAGGCGGGGTTCGAGCTGGTCCAGGAATGGTTCATCGACAAGAAGCCCGACACATACACTTTGGCCGGCGAGCGGAAGACACTCACCGAAGCCGAGGTCATGGCGATGTTCGGCGGCTCGGACTGAAGCGTCTGCGCCGGCTCGGCTACGCACGGGTTTAGCCACGTTGCCGGCTTCGAGCTTGGTGGCTGCGGGAATCGGAGTGCACGTGGAGGCGCTCGCCTTCTTCGCCTCCAGTGGTCTCGCGCTGCTGATGGCTGGTGCGCTCGTCCAACACGCGAAGCTCCGCCATCCGGTGGGCAAGAGCATCCCCGCGGCCGTGGTGCTGCTCGGTGGAGTGTGACCGATGCTCCGTGCGCCCGGGCTGAGCAACGCGGAGCATCGGGCCGAGGCTGGACCGGCTTCAGTCGGCCTGCCGAGCGGCGGTCTGGGCCTGGACGACGGTCAGTGCGGTCATGAACACGATGTTGTCCACGTCGCAGTCGCGCTCGAGAACCGTCACCGGTTTTGCCATGCCCAACAGCACTGGGCCGACCGCCGTGACCCCGTCGAGCTCGCGCATGAGCTTGTAGGCGATGTTGCCGGCCTCGAGGTTGGGAAAGATCAGCACGTTGGCCGGGCCCTCGAGGGTCGAGAACGGGAACGAGCGCTTTTGCAGGTCGTAGTTCACCGCGTAGTTCGCTTGCAGTTCGCCCTCGACCATGAGGTCGGGGCGACGGGCACGGAGCGTGGCCGTCGCCTTGGCGACCTTGTGGGCAGCTGGGTGATCGACCGAGCCGAAGTTGGACATGCTGAGCATGGCAATCCGAGGATCGGCGTCGAACGTGACGGCGGCATCGGCCACCATCTCGGCGATGTCCGCCAACGTGTCCGAATCGGGAGCGACGTTGACTGTGGTGTCGCCGAAGAACAGCGTGCCTCGCTTGTGCAGGATCAGATACATGCCCGCGATGCGCTTGGTCTTATCCGCGGGTCCGACGATCTGCAGCGCGGGCCGAAGGGCGTCGGGGTAGTGCATGTCGTGTCCGGCAACGATGCCGTCGGCCCGTCCCGCGTCCACCATCATCAGGGCGTAGTCCAGCGGTGACTCGAGCCGGCGGGCGGTGGCGCGGCGTCCCTCTCCCCGGCGTTGGCGCTTCTCATACAGGCGGGCGTGGTAGTCGGCCGCTTTGTCGTCAGTCGCAGGATCGACGATCTCGATCTTGCTGAGGTCGAGGTCGAGTTCGTGCTCCCGCACGACGGCTTCGACTTCAGCTCGGTTACCGACCAGGACCGGGGTCGCGAAGCCTTCGTCCACGATGACGGAGACGGCCTGAAGCACGGCAGGCTTGGTCGCTTCGGGGAACACGATGCTCTTGGGCTCGCTCGCCGCCTGCTTGAGGAAGCGGCGCATGACCGCGGCAGACTGTCCGAGAAGCCCCTTGAGGTGCTCCCGGTAGGCCGCTTCGTCGTAGGGGCGCGTGGCGACGCCGGAGCTCACGGCCGCTTCGGCGACGGCGGGCGCAACCCAGTGAAGCACCCGAGGATCGAAGGGCTTGGGAATGATGTAGTCGGGCCCGAAGGTGTAGTCCTGCCCGTAGGCAAGAGAGACCACCTGGGGGACGTCTCTGCGTGCCAGCTCGGCGAGCGCTTTGGCGGCCGCGACCTTCATCTCCTCGTTGATCGTCGTCGCGGAGACGTCGAGCGCACCGCGAAAGATGAACGGAAAGCCAAGGACGTTGTTGACCTGGTTGTGGGTATCGCTTCGCCCCGTCGCCACGATCGCGTCGGGCCGGGCTTCTTTGGCGTCGTCGTACGGGATCTCTGGATCGGGGTTGGCCAGCGCGAACACGATCGGGCGCTCGGCCATCGTCTTGACGACCTCCTTGCTGAGCAGCCCTCCAGCGGAGAGGCCCAGGAACACGTCGGCTCCTTTCACCGCATCCGCCAGCGTGCGGGCGTCGGTTTCGACCGCGACCTGCTCCTTGGAGCTGTTCATGCGCTCGGTTCGGCCTTTGTAGATGACACCGGTCGAGTCGCACATGATGACGTTCTTCCGCTGAACGCCCAGGCTGACGAAGAAGCGCGCACACGCAACGGCGGATGCTCCGGCTCCGCTGACCGCGACCTTGAGATCGGGGAGTTCCTTCTTCTGAAGGAACGCCGCGTTGATCAGCGCCGCCCCCGAGATGATCGCGGTGCCGTGCTGGTCGTCGTGAAACACCGGGATGTTCATGCGCTCCCGGAGTTTCTCCTCGATGTAGAACGACTCCGGGGCCTTGATGTCTTCGAGGTTGATGCCACCGAACGTGGGCTCGAGCGCGGCCACGCACTCGATGAACTGATCAGGGTCGTTCGCATCGAGCTCGAGGTCGAACACATCGATGTCGGCGAACTTCTTGAACAGCACGCCCTTTCCCTCCATCACTGGCTTCGACGCGAGCGGACCGATGTTGCCAAGCCCAAGCACCGCGGTGCCGTTGGTGATCACCGCGACCAGGTTGCCGCGGGCGGTGTACTTGTAGACATCGGCCGGGTTGTCCTTGATCGCGAGGCATGGTTCGGCGACGCCCGGCGAGTACGCCAAGGAGAGGTCGAGCTGGCTGTTGAGCGCCTTGGTGGCGACCACCTCGATCTTTCCGGGGCGTCCGGTGGTGTGGTACTCGAGCGCGTCGCGGCGGCGGACCTTTCGCATGGCGCGGAGGGTATCGCGTTCAGAAGCGGCCTTCGATGGAGACTCCACCGACGCCCGGGCCGCCGAATGGGGCGACCGAAAGCGTGTCGGCGCGGCGTTCCAGGGTGTGCGAACGGTTGCGCGCCCCGGCGGCGAGCCCGAGGAGAGCCCCTGCGCCAACGGCCAGTCCGACGCCCACGAAACCCGCCGTACGGCGGCTAGATTTGTATCTGTCGATGTCGGAGTCCAGCTCGGCGACTCGCTGCGCAGCCCGCTGCCGCTCCGCATCGTTGGCGAAGAAAGGGTCATCCTCGTCCGCAGTCCTGGCCTCCAGGTCCCGGTCAAACTCGGCAGATGCGATCTGAGCGGACCGCACCACGACGAACACCACCGCGCCGAGAGCACCGGCCGCGGTGAGCCCCGTCCCAATCCGGGACCCTCGTCGGACCCCTTGCCAGCGCTGTGATGCCTCGCGCAGCGCCTGAGCTTCCGTCGCGTCTCGAGCATCCGCATCGGAGATCAAAGCTCCGCCTGCGCCGAGCGGTGCGAGCTCCACCCGCAGCAGGGCCCCACACTGGGCGGGGGGCTGGGTATCAGCCGGCATCGCTGCGCTGCACCGTGCGAGGTCTCCATCACTGCGCAAGGTCTCGGTGGAGCGAGCGAGTTGCCCGCCGCCCCCAGCACCTTGGGCGGATGCCTGGACGTCACCTTGAATCGCCCGGCCCGTGTACAAGGAGAACGCGCCCACGGTCATCGCTGTGACGACATGCGTGGCCCCACCGCATGCGGCCCCGTTCCCGACCGCGCGTGCCTGAGCGACGTTGGCCTCACGTTGGCCGACGACCATCATGTCGACGTTGAGCTGTCCGTCGCGAGACAAGGCTGCCTCCAGGCGGGCCGCGCCGAGGGGGATCTTGGCCCACAACGCATCGCGATCACGGATGCGCAGCTCGTCCCGCTTCTGCGTGAGCGCGTGATAGTCGTACCCGCCTTCGAGTTCGCAGCGCGACAGGATCTGCATCTGGCAGCCGTCGTAGCGAACGGCGACGAGGCCTTGTCCCGCGGCCGCTTCCAGTTGGGCCCGGTCCGCGGCTGGCCACTCCACCAGGAGCGGCCGAGTCTCGCCCTCGGTTCCGTGGCAGGACCCCGGACTGGCGAGGGCCGAGGATGCGTTCGGAACCGAGGTGGCAGGCGTCGCTCCCCGGCAACCCGAGGCAAGAAACAGGCTCGTGATCGCGAGAGCGCAGGTCCGCACAGGAGGACTGACGCGTCGCTCGTCGGTTCGATGTAACTGTATTGGACTCGGTTCCCCGCCTGCGGGGACTCGCCCTGATCAGCTCGAGGGTTTTCCCGGGGCCGGGTGTGGAGGACGGGGTGGAAGCACCAGGCTGATGCGGGCTCCGGCGCTGCTGTCGATCTTCAGGTGCCCGCCGTGCATGTCGACGATCTTGTGGGCGATCGCCATGCCGAGCCCAGTCCCGGTTTCTTTGGTCGTGAAGAAGGGCTCGAAGATCCGCAGGGCGACCGCTTCGTCGATGCCGGGACCGTTGTCGGCGACGACGATTCGAGCGCCGGCTCCGTCTTGATGGACGGAGAGCTCGACCCGGCCTTCGTCTTCGTCGCGTACGGCCTCGAGTGCGTTGCGGAGCAAGTTGAGCAGGACTTGTTCGATCCGTTGCCGGTCGACCTCGACCGGGATGTCGCGGGTCTCGCAGACGGTGATGAGCGTGATGCCGATCTCGTTGGCGACCGGGCGCTCGAGGCTTGCGACGTGCTCGATCAGCTCGCAGAGGTTGGTGGGGCGAGCGTTGATGGCCGTGGGACGGGCGAAGGTGAGGAAGTCCGACACCAACGCACCGAGCCGTAGGATCTCCTGTCTCTTATACACATCTCCGAGCCCACGAGACCTCTCTACATCTCGT